>Ga0183095_10398_pt1 | contig 112375 bp, 94 predicted proteins | sample BioMet4_FD_130346 | JGI IMG/M metagenome (GOLD analysis project Ga0183095, IMG submission 130346) | Microbial communities from bioreactor (seeded with sewage sludge) at LBNL, California, USA - Biofuel metagenome 4 (v2) (version 3) | ecosystem: Engineered > Bioreactor > Anaerobic > Unclassified ...
ATTAAAACATTAAAACATTAAAACATTAAAACATTAAAACATTAAAACATTAAAACATTAAAACATTAAAACATTAAAACATTAAAACATTAAAACATTAAAACATTAAAACATTAAAACATTAAAACATTAAAATTAATAACCGATTTTGAGCAAGATTGTCTTTGTATGCCCTAATATAACTTGTTCTGAAAAACTTCAGGCTGCGATGCAAAGCTTCGAATAAATAAGTCTGAACTATGAGATCAAAGTCTGTCTTGAAATCAGAGGATCAAATTTGATAAAATCTCAAAAACTTAAGTATGATTCAATACTATTTTAAAACAGCGTTAAGGAATATTCGCATAAACAAAAAATTCTCGATTATCAATATTGCCGGTTTTGCGTTTGGTATTTCTATTTGTTTGGCCATTCTCATTTTTCTGCTCAAAGAATATTCATACGACAGATATCATCGAAATTCTGATAGGATCTACCGTTTGATCGATGTGAAAAATAATTCAAGTTCCATTGATTACAGGGTAAAAGATATTTTGCTGGCCAATTTCGATGAAATTGAAAATGCATGCATTGTTCAACTGGTATCCTCCCCTACTGAAATAAAATGCGGGAACCATGGATTTTATCTTGATGATATGATGTCAGTAGATAACAATTTCTTCCAGGTTTTCACTATCCCATTTGTCTCCGGAAATTCTGAAAAACCATTCATCAATATTAATTCAGGGGTAATTACAGAAAGCAATGCAAAGAAAATTTTCGGGAAAGAAAATCCAATCGGGAAAGAAATCTTGGTTGGGAATATGGTTCCTGTAACAATTACGGGGGTAATAAAAGATTTTCCTGATAATTCAAGTATAAGCACAGGTCTTTTAGTTAACGCTGAAAACAATAAGTTTAAATTTTCATTCAGTTGTGAAAATTCACGGGATAAGAGTTCCTATCGTTATCCATTCAGGATCTATCTCTTATTAAACAGCAATACAGATCCGCTTTCATTTTCTGCAAAAGTCAACAGCAAGGCAGACAAATTAGCCCCGTACATTAAAACGACAGGACTCCTACCTTTAAGAGATATCTACCTGTATGATAAAACTAAAGGCAGTCAGTCTAAAAGAGGGAATCCAGAGTTGTTGAAAATCCTGGCTGCAATTGCAGCCATAATACTTGTGCTTGCCATAATTAACTACATCAATCTTGCTGTGGCAAGACAAATAAAACGCAATAAAGAAACAGGTATTCGAAAAACTATAGGGGCATTCAGGAAAGATCTGATATTTCTCTATCTGACAGAATCAATGCTGACAATTATCATAGCATTTGTTCTGGCTGTTTTGCTGGTTCAGACGATGCTGCCTTTTTATAACAACATTTTCGACAGTCACATTAGTCTCGTCACATTATTACATTTCCCGCTGAACATTATTGTACTTTCCTCGGTATTTTTAATTGGATTATTGGCCGGAGGCGGGCCGGCCTTAGCTTTATCGGCCGTAGATCCCGTAAAAGTCATCAGCGGAGGTGTGCTGCCGGGAAAAAATAGTTTTCTCAGAAATATTTTAACGGTATTCCAATTTACAGTTTCCATTGTTCTGATCTTTTGTATCACACTGATTCAGCGTCAGATTTACTATGTAAAACATTTGAATCCAGGATTTAATGAAGAAAAACTGTTATGGCTTGATGTCCCGAATATTGGACCATCGGAAGCTCAAAAATTAATGTTGTTTGCAGACCAACTTAAACAGTCACCCTACATTAAAAATTATACAGTAAGTAATGGCGTCCCGGGTGATATAACAACAGGAATGGGTTCTAATGTAATTAAAGATAAAAAAGAGATGTTCCGTTGCATTCTTGCTGATACCTCTTTTCTTAAGACATTTGATATTAAAATTGTTAAAGGCAGAGATCTTCAACCAGGAGATTTTGATAAAGTATGCATGATTAATGAAACAGCTTACCATTACCTGGACTTGGATAATCTCGAAAACAGAAAATTCAACAATTGGAAAAAAGGGGGATATGATGTAATCGGGGTAGTGCATGATTTTAATTTCAGTTCGATGCACAACGCAATAGGACCCGTTTGTATTATATTTAATATTTCAAACGACAAGTTTAATGCTCAACCTCACGATATAAGTATCCGTTTTGCAGGAAATTCTGTATCCCAGGGGATGGGTCTGGTAAAGAAAACATGGAAAGAGTTATTTCCCGATCATGTCATCAAGTACCAGTTTTATGACGATTGGTTCAATTCGATGTACCAAAAAGAAGAAAAATTCGCCAGTGCAGTTGGATTATTTGCATTACTGGCAATTGGCATTTCATGCATCGGCATCCTAGGACTCGCCATCTTTTCATCTGAAAGACGGATAAAAGAAATAGGAATCCGTAGAGTAAACGGAGCCAAAATTACCGTAATACTTTCGATGCTCAACAAAGATCTAATAAAATGGGTCATCATTGCCTTTCTTATCGCTATACCTCTTGGATATTACGCGATGCACAAATGGCTGCAAAGCTTTGCCTACAAAACGGAGCTGAGCTGGTGGATCTTTGCTTTAAGCGGATTAGCAGCGTTGGGGATAGCGCTTCTTACGGTAAGCTGGCAAAGCTGGAAGGCGGCGACAAGGAATCCTGTGGAGGCGCTGAGATATGAGTAGTCTTTTACCCCTGACAGGGTTTTAAACCCTGTCAGGGGTAAAAGATCATGACGCGGGATTTGCCCATCGGGTTGTAAATTCGTCTGATGGACAGGTTATTACGTAGGAGGTGAAAAAGCAGGTGAGCGATGCATTGTGGTAAGAGAAGGAAGAAGAGAAAAATGGGTGAGAGAAAGCTTAAACGACAATTACTAATTATGACAAAATGATCAATTACTTTATAAAGCAGGCATTTCGTAATTTTAGGTCGGCTAAACTATTATTCCGCGGAAGTATAATTACGGTTATTCTTGGGGTATTGAGTATTTCCCTGCTTTTTACCTATGTGTATAACGAACTTTCAATGAATAATCTACATCATCGGGAGAATGATATTTACATGACAGTCATACGGTCTTCGCCCGAAAGCAATTGGGAGACAATTGAAAGCAGCTCTTTTTTCAAATTCAATTATAAGGAATACCCAGAACTGGAGAATCTGGTTTCACTTAAAAAATACAATGCAGGAGAGGTGAAATTCACCTTTGAAAAGTCGAGCTATTCACCCGAAGGCATTATTGCCGACAGTAGCTTTTTTCAGATATTCGACTTTAAACTGAAGGTCGGAGACAAAAAAACAGTTTTGTCAGATCCTGATGCGGTGGTATTGTCAGAAAGACTTGCCCTTAAGATGTTTGGGAACGAAAATCCTATAGGAAAAATAGTAAAAGTCAGCGCTAATCGTGAAAAAGTTTTTACAGTTAAAGGCATTCTTGAAACCTTGCCTTCGAACAGTTCTATTTCCTTTGATTTTATTTTGCCGAATCATTCGACAAGGTTTAGCCGATCTGGCACTGACTTTTTGCTTGCCAAGCAAGGATTTGACAAAAATTCTTTTATAAAGAAGATAGAAACCCTCGGACAGACCCATCCTCAATTTAAAAAAAGCGAAATGAGCCTCATAGCCTTGAAGGATGTATATTTTAATGGAAATACCTCAAGCTTTCGCGGAATTTTTTCAAGATTCGGCGATAAAAAAAGCCTTTCTGTTCTGTATATTATTATGGGTATTCTTCTCATTATTTCAGTATTGAATTTTTCAAATCTTCAGGTTGTCAATATCAATGCATCCATAAAGAAAATAGGAATAAACAAAATTTCAGGAGCAAAAGGATGGCATTTATTTTATCAGAAAGCAACAGAAGTTCTTTTGTTGATCAGCACCTCGGCATTTTTAATTACAGGGGCTTATATTATCATTCTGCCATATTTCAATAAAATTACAGGGGTCATGCTTTCCCCGCAGCCTTTGATGATACTGCTAATTAATGGAATGATTTTAGGAATACTGGCGATATTGGCAATGATCTATCCCACATATATTTATTTGCGCATTCCCTTAACACTTAGCCTCAGGAACCAGGTATTCTCAGTCAACAAACTTTTCGGGCGAAAAGCCATCATCATCATCCAGTTCGCACTTTCTATTTTTTTAATAATAGCCTCTATTGTGGTTTTCAAACAACTAAACATGATGCTTGAAAAGGATCTTGGGTTTAATAGCATAAATATTATTAAGACAAAATTCTTTTACAAAATTCCTCGTAGCGGCAATCGTGAAGAACAGAAAACACATTGGGAAGAGCAACAAAAAAGTTATCAATTTGTGAAAAACGAGTTAGAATCGAATATTTCCATCGATACCTACTCACAAGGTGATTCGCCGTTAGAAATTTACCCCATGTCATGGAACTTACAGGGTGGTAAAAAAGATTACACGACTCAAAATATACAGATCGTGACGCCACAATACATGTCACTCTTGGGATTAAAGCTAAAGGAGGGTCGTTTTTTCGATTCTGAAAAGGATAAATCACGGGAAAATAAAGTTGTCATCAATGAAGCGGCAAAGAAATTTTGGGGAATAAAAGATATTTCACAAAACCGATTGCTTAACAAATCATGGAATCCTGTAAACGGATATGAAATTCTTGGTGTCGTTAAAGACTTTAACTACGAACACCTCTCGGTCAAACCCCAGCCATTGGTTATGTTATACTTTGAGGATGCAGAGAAGAATTTTTTAATCAAAATTAAGAATGGGGCTACTCAAACTGGATTGCAGTTCATTCAACAATTGCATTCCAGAATAAATCCAGGAGAATCATTTCAATACACCTTCCTTTCTGAGGAAATTGGAGCACTTTACAACAAGGAAAAAAGGCTTAGTCAGATCTATATTCTCTTCACGCTGATCGCCCTTTTTATTTCTGCCACAGGCTTATTCACAATCGCTCTCTATGATACTCATAAACGCACCAAAGAAATAGGCGTCCGCAAAGTAAATGGTGCCAAAATATCAGAAGTGCTGATCATGTTAAACAAAGACTTTGTGAAATGGGTTGCCATAGCTTTTTTGATTGCTTGTCCAATTGCCTGGTATGCTATGACTAAATGGCTTGAAAACTTTGCCTATAAAACTGAACTGAGCTGGTGGATTTTTGCTTTAGCCGGAATAATTGCACTGGGAATTGCACTTCTAACAGTCAGCTGGCAGAGCTGGAAAGCGGCAACAAGAAATCCGGTGGAGGCGCTGAGATATGAATGATGTCTGAACTATGATTAAATGATTGATTGAAAATTATGATTTAATAATTTCAATTTATAGATATGACAGAGAATACCTATACCAATGAAAAATATCCTCTTTCGGAGGTGACAGGAAAGATTATTAAATGTGCACTGGAAGTTCATAAACATCTGGGGAATGGATTTCAGGAAGTAATTTATCAAAGAGCACTGGCTATTGAATTTGAAATTCAGAATGTTGCTTTTGAGAGAGAGTTTGAAATGCCTCTCTTCTATAAAAGCCATCAGATCGGAACACGAAGGGTTGATTTTTTTGTTGAAGGGAAAGTGATGGTTGAGATAAAGGCGCTGGTCAAACTTGAAGAAGTTCATTTAGCTCAGGCAATAAATTATCTGGAAGCCTATAAAATGGAAGTAGGGCTACTAATAAACTTTGGAAGTAAAAGCCTGGAATTTAAAAGAGTTATGAATAAAAAAAATCAAAGTCCATCAATTAATCAAACAAATCAAAGTTCAGACAGTCAGTTGGCAAAGCTGGAAGGCGGCAACAAAAAACCCGGTAGAGGCGCTGAGGTACGAATAAAGTCTTGAACTTTGATTAAACGATTCAATGAAAACTTTGATTGCAGTGGCAGAAACAACATTTGTTTTAATATTTTAAAGGGAAATTCAACTTAAAAAATGAAGAATTATTTTTTAAAATCAATACTAAGAGGATTCCGAAAGCAGAAAATGGTTATGGTAATCAACCTTTTAGGATTGAGTTTTGGGCTTGCTTTGGTTATGTTTATATCTATATACTTAGCCAATGAAGTAAATGCAGATAAATTCCACAAGAATTTAAAATTTATTTACAGGGTCGATGCAAAGGTTCAGTCAACCATATACCCTATTACTGCTGATCCGCTTGCTAATTGGTTGAAACAAAATTTTCCAGAGATTGAACTTTCTTCAAGAATTTTTACTCCATTTTTCAAAACCCTCCAATATGTAACAGTAAACAATAACTCCTTCGAGGTGGAAAAACCACTGTTTGTCGACCCTTCATTTTTTCAAATATTTACCTTCCCGGTTGCTTCCGGAAAAATCTCTGAGCAATCATCCAATAATTACTCGGTCATATTGACTGAACCATTGGCAAAGAAATTATTTGGCAGTGAAAATCCTGTTGGTAAAACTTTAAGTTTCTGCGGTAAAAATCTTTTCACCGTAACCGCTGTACTGGAAGAATTGCCGGCCAACTCAACCCTTCAATTCGACATCCTATTCCCTTTCAATGTGGTAAGTGACTACAGCAAATTCAAATTGAATAATTGGAATAACTCAGCTTACCAAACTATTGTATTGACAAAATCAGCCCCAGCGCTTTTAAATGATAAAATCACAAATTTATTTAATCGTCAATTCCCCAACTCCGGATTCAAATACTCCCTTACTTCACTTTCTGCCATCCATTTTTCTCAGGATTCAGTCTACGATCTGCTTTTCAATCGTGGCAGCAAAGCAGAGCTAATCCTTTTCCTGATCGTTGCCCTCTGTGTTCTGTTCATTGCGGTGATCAACTTTGTCAACATGTCCATTGCTCTTTCAGCTTTACGGGTAAAAGAAATAGGTATCCATAAAATAGAAGGGGCCACTCGGTCAAAGTTGTTAATTCAGCTTGTTGGGGAATCGGTACTGGTTAGTGTTGCCTCTGCAATCATTGCTTTATTCCTTATCGAACTATTTTTTCCGGTTTTTAATAATTTGTTACAGAATCCCATTACTCGCTCTCTTATAAGGGACCCAAAGTTTTACGCTGCACTCGCCGGTTTAGGATTGATGACCGGATTAATTGCAGGAATTTATCCGGCAATTAAATTTTCGAGTATGCCGGTTACGGCCGTTTTGCAAAGTAAGAAAACTCTAATTCAAAAAAGGAAATGGGACGATCTCCTTCTTGTTTTTCAATTCACTATATCCCTGGCCCTCATTATTTCATCCCTCTTTTTGAACAAACAGATGAGTTATATACAAACTCATGAATTGGGTTTTGATAAAGAGCACATTTTATACGTGCCATTATCAGACCAGTTGTTCAAACAAAAAGATATGATCAAAGAGAAGTTGTCCAGGATTCCAGGTGTGGTGCATATCAGCTCAAGTGATTTTATTCCCGGTCAAACGTATTCAATATGGCGACTTGATTTAAAGGCACATGGAGAAAACAGGGAATTCGACACTTTTCATACTCAAGTGGATCCGGGATATGTCAAAACCCTCGGGCTGAAGATTGTTCAGGGAAGGGATTTTGATCCGCTCAGACCATCTGATAGAAACAAGTATCTAGTGAACGAAGCCTTTATTAAAAGTTTTAAAGTGGATAATATTTCGGAGATTTCAATAAACGGGGCCCAAATAATTGGTTTAGTGAAAGATTTTAATTTTTATTCATTACACCAGAATGTTACCCCGCTTGCAATTCGATTATCTGATCATAATCCTTCGGCCATATTGATCAGGATGAAAGTTCCAAACGTAAAGGATATTCAAAGGATCATTTTCGCTATAAAAGCATGTATTACTGAAGATATTCCGGATGCCTTTTTTGATGTCAGATTTATGAATAATCATATCCAAAGTCTGTATCAAAAAGAAATTAAAACGGCTTATTTATTGAATTGCTTTACATTTTTTGCCATTCTAATTTCTTGTCTCGGTTTATTCGCTTTGGCTTTATTAACCATCAATAACCGTACTAAAGAAATTGGTATTCGAAAAGTCAACGGAGCCAAAATATCAGAGATTATGATTACAGTAAACAAAGATTTCTTAAAAGCTTTTGTTTTGGCTAATGTGTTAGCCTTACCAGTTGCATATTACGCTATGTACCGATGGCTTCAAAACTTTGCTTACAAAACAGAATTAAGCTGGTGGATCTTTGCGTTGGCAGGATCTATTGCATTGGGTATAGCTTTGCTTACGGTAAGCTGGCAAAGCTGGAAGGCGGCAACAAGAAATCCGGTGGAGGCGCTGAGGTATGAATAAAACAATGATTAAATGATTGATCGAAAACTATAATTATTTACCAATAATGAAAAACACCAGAATCTTCATAAAGTATTTGGCTCAGAACAGACTTTATACATTGATTACCATTTTTGGGTTTTCAGTTTCTTTAATGTTTGTGATCCTGTTAAGTTTTTATATCAAACAGGAGTACTCAAATGACACATTTCATGTAAACAAGGATCGGATTTACCGCTTGTCCCATGAATCTTACGCAGGTTTTGCGCCTCCGACCGGTCAATTATTGATGGATAAATTTCCTGAAATGGAGGCTTTTACACGTGTATTTAAAAGAGAAGGATTTGCATCGGCTAAATCTGATGAAAAGCAGGAAATAAACTATTTACTCGTTGATTCTACTTTCTTTAAAATGTTTTCCTTTCATCTTGTGGCTGGAAATCCTGAAACCGCACTGATGAGAAACTCGATCGTATTGTCGAAATCCTATGCTCTCAAACTTTTTGGAAGGTTACCTGAATTGGGGGGAATTGTAAAAATCGACGATCGGGTAGATTATAAAGTAGGAGGAATTATGGATGACATGCCTCCCAATACGCATTTCCAGAAAGTGGATGCTTTGGTTGATTTTCCTTCTTTGGCAGCTCTATGTGGTATTCCGCCAGGCAATACACAATTAATGTCCACTTATGGAAATAATTCTTTTGGCCTTTATGTAATGGCAAAGAAGAATGCCAATCTGCCGGCCAAAGCGCCCGATATTCTGAAACTTTTTAACGATGTCAACTGGATGTATAAAAAGAAATATGCTAAGGAAGTGGCGTTTGAACCACTGACCGAGGTATATTTCAGCTCTTCGTATTCACCTGGAATAAAACAAAATAGCAAGATACTACTAAAGGTCCTCTCGGCCATTGTTACGCTGATTTTGTTTTTATCAATCCTTAATTACATCAACCTGACTATTGCCCAATCAGGATCACGAAGCAAAGAAATCGCTATTAAAAAATTGATGGGAAGCAAAAAACAGGAAATAGTGATTCAATCAATATACGAATCAGTACTTCTTACTTTGTTTTCCTTTATTATCGCTTTTACCTTATGTTTCCTGGCCGAACCGGTTTTAAATTATTTACTGAACACCAATTTGCAGCTGAGAAATTCATTGAACTGGCAATTTATTGGTTTATCTGCTTCGGCTGCAATAATTATCGGAATATTTTCAGGACTCATCCCTGCATTAACCATCTCCAATTTCAATCCATTAGAAGTTGTTAAAGGAGCCTTTCGGATGAAAATTAAAACCTCCTATTCAAAGGCTTTAATTGCATTCCAGTATTTAATAATTGTGGTTTTAGTCATTAGCACCTTGTTTATTATTAAACAAACCAATTATTTAAAAAATCTTGATCTTGGTTTCACGCAGAACAATATTCTTTCTATTACCAATACCATAAGCAACGAACAGAGACAGACATTTAAATCGATTCTGGAATCCATCCCCGGGGTAGAACATGTTTGTTATGTGCGTGGTAATCCAGTAGATGGGGGAAACAACAATTCTTTTGATTATCAGGGGAAACCTATGAGTTTCCAGACATTCACCGTGGATACCTCATTTTTTCGAATGATGGGTATGGAAATGAAACCAACAGGAGCAGCCTTTTCGCCAGACGCTGTATTGTTGAACGAAACGGCTGTTAAAGAAATGGGGTTATCTGAAAATCCAACTTCCGTAAAATTCTATGGGAAAGAAGTACCGGTTTACGGTGTTGTAAAAGATTTTCATTCCAGAAATGTGAGACAGAAGATCGGGCCAGCTTATTTTCAACTGATGCAACCTAAAATTTATGCATGGAGTATCCTGGTGAAAATTTCTGATTCAAATACTTTTCGCACGGTGGAACAGATCAAAACCGAATACCATAAGTTTACCCATGGATTACCTATTGAAATGAGTTTTTTTGATGAAACCATAAATCAGTGGTATGCCCAGGAACAACGATTAGGCAAGATATTAAAATACTTTACTATTCTGACGATCATTATATCAATAATGGGATTATTTGGCATGTCATTGTACTATTCTCAGCAAAGAACAAAAGAAATAGGGATCCGTAAAGTCAACGGCGCTAAAATTTCAGAGGTACTAACCATGCTCAACAGAGATTTTGTAAGATGGGTTGTGATTGCTTTTGTTATGGCTTGTCCTATTGCTTACTATGCAATGAATAGATGGCTTCAGAACTTTGCCTATAAAACAGAATTGAGCTGGTGGATTTTTGCGCTGGCAGGATTTATTGCCTTGGGCATAGCATTGCTAACGGTCAGCTGGCAAAGCTGGAAAGCGGCAACGAGAAACCCGGTGGAGGCGCTGAGGTATGAATAGCAGTCTTTTATCCCATCCCATACAGGGTTTAGAACCCTGTATGGGATTTGGATTCGGGATAACATCAAAAGAAGGAGTAATGGTGTCATAACGTATCATAACGTATCATAACGTATCAAACGCATTCATTTTTTGAATTTTCATCACCGTTCTCCTTACTTTTATACCAGGCACCAGCTCTATACCCGCGTCGTACCAACGTCGTACCTGGTTCGGTACAAGGCCAGGTTGATGCTCACGGCATAGACCGGAGAAATGTCACTAATGCTACGCATTAGTACTACACATGCCATTATCGTGAAAAAGGAGACCGGAGAAGGGAGACCGAGACCGGATGCATAACAAATTATTAACAAAATAAGATAAAATGATTAAATTATCAAACATCGACAAGTACTACGATTCAAAGTTCCAGAGAACTTATGTATTAAAAGCTATTAACCTTAACGTGAATGAGGGAGAATTTATAAGTGTAATGGGGCCCAGCGGCTCGGGCAAATCCACTTTGCTGAACATCATCGGCCTGCTGGATGCACCCTCGGGAGGAAACTATTCGTTATACGGTCAATCAGTTCTGGATCTGAAAGAAAAAGAAAGGGTTAATTATCACCGCAATTTTATGGGTTTTATCTTCCAGGCTTTTCACCTGATCGAAGAAATGACGGTATATGAAAACATTGAGACTCCGCTGATCTATAAGGGCGTGAAAAGCCGTGACCGCCAGGCAATGGTGGCCGACCTGCTCGACCGGTTCAACATGGTCGCCAAAAAAGATTTGTTCCCCCAGCAGCTTTCGGGAGGGCAGCAACAACTGGTGGGCATTGCCCGTGCCATTATTGGCAAACCAAAGCTCTTGCTGGCCGATGAACCCACCGGGAACCTTCACTCAACCCAGGGCGAAATGATCATGCAAACCCTTCGCGAGCTAAACAGCGAGGGGATGACCATTATCCATGTGACCCATAACGAAAAATTTGCCGGCTACACGGATCGCATCGTTCGTTTGGAAGACGGAATGATACGGAAAGATTTTATAAACAAAAATGAATTTATTGCAGTACAGAACTAAATCGCACAAGTTAAATTCAATGATAAACCTATAATTTAAAAGATTTTCCTAACACAAATTAGCCATGAAATATTTGTTCAAATCAATGATCAGGAATTTTGTCCGAAAACCAATAACCAACCTTGTTAATTTGATAGGACTGTCCGTTAGTTTGGCTTTGGTTATCATCCTGTCGGTTTACTGTTACAGTGAACTGACCACTGATCATTTCCATAAAAACGGAGACAGGGTTTATCTTTTTATGGGCCCTAATAAAAACCTTTATACCCCAGGGATACTGAAAGAACATATCGAAATGAGTGTACCGGGGGTTAAATCTACAGTCAGGATGTCAAGTACATGGGATACTCCTGTATTTCAGGTGGAAGACAAAGAACCTATAACTTCAGATTTGCTTTTCGTCGATGAAGATTTTTTTAAACTGTTCACCTACAAAGTCGTTGGGGGCAACTTAGAAACCGCACTGAAAGAACCTCTTTCGGTTGTGATCACCAAAACATTGTCGGAAAGACTTTTTGGGAGGGAAGGCGCCATAGACAAGACAATGAAGCTGAACAATGGTAAAGAGCTTACGGTTAAAGCAGTTATTGAGGAACCCAGTGCCAATTCATGTATTTCGTTCAGTGCCCTCACCTCCATCGCCACACGCAAAATAGTACAGCCCGAAGAAGGAGAGCTGACAAAGTGGGGAACGTGCAATTTCCATACATTTGTACTTTTGAAAGAAGGAGCCCGTCCAGAGGAAACGGTAAAAAGTATTTCAGCCCTTTTCCCCAAAAATACTCAAAAGCACTCAGCTGAGACACAACTGATCCCGTTAAAAAAAATATACTTTTCCCACTTATCCTTGTATGACGACAGCAATTATCTGCATTGCGGGGATCAAAAAAAAGTGATGATCCTGCTGATGGTGGCGGCTCTTGTCCTGATGATTGCCCTGATCAATTTCATTAACATTTCCTCATCACAGTGGCTTGAAAAAATCAGGCAAACGGGAGTAATGAAGGTTATTGGAGCAAGTCATTTCGCTGTTCTTCGCCATATTCTCGGTGAGTCTTTCCTTCTTTTTCTCGTGTCACTTTTTTTGGCAATTCTGCTGGTCGGTACAACCTCTGATTTTATCAATGCATATACCGGCGTTCATTTTAATCTACGATTGCTTTATTCCCCCACCTTCCTTCTTGTTTCTATATCAGGAATTATGATATTAAGCGCCTTAATCAGTTTGATTCCTGCACTACGAATATCATCATCAAAAGCAGTCGATAACCTAAAAAGGACTGTAGAAGGACTTCCCGAAAATTCCATTTTAAGAGGTATACTTGTGGCTGTTCAGTTTACTATCGCTATCACATTGATTTCCTTTACGTTATTAATACAAAAGCAGGTCAACTATGGCAGCAGCAATCTTGGTTTTAACCAAGGAAACATCATAGGTATCAAATTAACCCCGGAGTTGGACAAAAAAAGGAGGTATTAAAGAAATTACTTTTAGAAAAACCCTCTATTGAAAAAATCTCTCTTGGACAATTCTACCCTGGCAAGGGTTTTTCTCATTGGCAAAGGTCGATGAATGAAGATGGAGAGCAGAAAAGACTTGATTTCGATACCTTCAGCGCTGATACAGGTTTTTTAATTTGATGGGTTTAAAACTGATTGCAGGGCGTTTTTATTCAGGAGATTTGCAATCAGACAAAGGAAGCATTGTCGTGAATGAAACCTTTCTTCTTAAAAATAAAATTACCAATCCTATTGGGACTAAATTATTCAAAGATAGATTCGGCGATAATGAAATTGTTGGCGTAATAAAAGATTTTCACTACAAATCCTTTAACCAGCCAATTGGATCTCTTGTCATCAGAAATGTTCCTTATGCTTCCTATTGTCTGGTTGGCCTCCAAACCTCCGACTATAATTCATTGCATAAAACTATTCAGGAAATAAAAAGAATGACCTCCAATCTTTCCCCCTCTTTCCCGGTTGAAATTAGTTTCCTTGATCAGGCCGTTGAGAAGATGTACCAGTCTGAGCTACAGTTTCGCAGAACATTTTCCCTTTTTTCGGGATGTGCTATTGTTATCTCTTGCCTGGGAATTTTAGCCATGTCGCTCTTTGCCTGCCAGCGCCGAATCAAAGAGATTGGCATAAGGAAAGTTAACGGGGCTGAAATTTCAGAAATTTTGTTAATGCTCAACAAAGATTTTGTGAGATGGGTAATTGTGGCTTTTATCGTAGCAACACCAATCGCCTACTATGTTATGTACAAATGGCTTCAGAATTTTGTGTATAAGACAGAATTAAGTTGGTGGATTTTTGCCTCAGCCGGAGCATTAGTATTCATAATTGCACTACTAACCGTAAGCTGGCAAAGTTGGAAGGCTGCGGCAAGAAATCCGGTGGAGGCGCTGAGGTATGAATAGTCTTGAACTGTGATTAAACAATTAAATGAAGGCTATAAATAAAAAGGTACTTAAAATAATAAACTCATGTTCAAATTAAATTTTCTGTTCGCTGTACGCCATTTATTGAGAAACAAGACTTACAGTATATTAAATCTGACAGGCCTTACCATCGGATTGGCTTGTGCCATTTTATTATTAATTAACGTCCATTATGATTTAAGTTACGACAAATTTCATAAAAACTACCGGAGGCTGTACAGCATTAATTCATGGGTCCCAAGCAGCAAAGGATATGCAAACGATAACAATTCCGCGTTAGTAGGGCCAATATTGAAGAAGCAGGTACCTGAAGTGGAGGATTTCACCCGTGTTTCGGACCAGCAGTTTATTTTCAAAACTGCTGAAAAGTCCTTTTTAGAAAATGGGATTTACGCGGACAGCAATTTTTTTACCACCTTTTCCTTTACATTGATAACAGGGAATGCAAAAAGTGTTCTAAATAATCAATCATCCATTGTAATCTCAGAACAAATGGCAATGAAGTTTTTCGGCAGTAATCATTGCTCCGGGAAAGAATTGGTATTAAAAGACAAAAATACGCTTGAAAGTTTTCAAATTGCCGGTGTATTCAAAGATATTCAGAATCAATCGAGTATAAAATTTGATTTCGTAATCCCTTTCTCAAAGTTTTTGGCTGATAACAGTTGGGCCAATAAATTAACCGAATGCAGCTGTAATATCTGGCTATTATTGAAGCCAGATGCCAATTATAAGTCGATCAATTCCAAAGTTGATAAAGTGATTAGCCGTGATGATCCCATGAAAGACAGAAAACATTTTTTATTTCCTTTTAAAGACAAACATTTATTTAACTATGTTTATGGGAAACGATATTATTTGGGGGCCATACTCGATGTAGTTATCTTTTCGTCAGTTGCAATTATCATACTTCTTATCGCGTGCTTTAATTTCATGAATCTGGCAATTGCACTCACTGTAAAAAGATACAATGAAGCCGGTGTAAAAAAATCTCTTGGTTCATCGCGGAAAAATATAATAATGCAATTTCTTGGCGAATCAATGATTATTGCCTTTGTCAGCCTTGCTTTTGCTTTATTATTAGTAGCAGTGCTATTACCGGTTTTCAATTCCTCTTCACAAAAAGAATTAACAATTCCATTTTCCAATTTCCCATTAATGATTGGTATATGCGGGATAGCTACAATTGCTGGTTTTATATCAGGGATATATCCGGCAGTTTTGCTGTCATCGGTCAGCGCCATCAATATCTTGAATCGTAAAATATCTCTCAAAGGCGGAATGAATTATTTCAGACAAGGACTGGTAGTTTTCCAGTTTTTTATCTCTGTAGTATTTATCATCGTTACCATCGTTACCTGGAAACAATCCGAATATATTCAGACCAAGGATCCTGGTATTAATAAAGACAATATTCTGATTTTTGAAAATCACGACAACATTAACAAACATCAGATAACCTTTAAAAATGAATTACTTAGTCTGAAAGAAGTATCGTCTGTTTGTTTCAGCAATAGTAAGCCATTGGAAAATATCAGAGGCGATGCAAAAATTGAATGGCCGGAAAAAACGGTGACAGAGGATACTTATTTTCAAGTGATTAATACCGATTATGATTTTATGAAAACAATGCAGCCTAAACTATTGCAGGGCCGTTTTTTTGATGAAGAACTTGCAAGTGATTCCAAAAATTTTGTAATCAACGAAGCTGCCGCAGAGGTACTAAAACAGAATAATCCTGTCGGGAAGGTTATTACAGTGAATGGGGGGAAAGGTACTATAATCGGGGTACTAAAAAACTTTCATACAAGTGCATTATTTTTTAATTATTTTCCCATAATTATTAAAATAAATCCCCAGTCGACCTACTATACTGTTGTAAAGTTTTTACCAGGGAATAAAAAAACATTAATTGAAGGTCTAAAAGATAAATACAAACAGTTTGAAAGTGAATATCCTTTCGATCCTCAATTTGTCACCGACAACTATATCAGGCAAAACCTGAAGACCCAGCTTGCAGTATTAACAGGAATATTTGCAGCCATTGCTATATTTCTTGCATGCTTTGGATTGTTTGGATTGGCTTCCTTCAATGCAGAAAAGCGTACAAAGGAAATAGGCATCAGAAAAATAAATGGATCGACGATCTTTAATATCATACTTATGTTGCTCAGAAGTTATGCCAAATGGGTTACCATTGCTATCTGCATCGGTGTTCCTGTTGCATTTCTGCTTGGTAAAGCTTTCTTAGGAATATTTGCTTTTCATATAGAACTACCTTACCTGGCTTTTTTAGCCGGGCCGCTAATTGTTATATGTATTGCTTTGTTAACGGTGGGTTGGAAGACATACAAGGCTGCGGCAAGAAATCCGGTGGAGGCGCTGAGGTATGAATAGTCCCAAACTATGATTAATTGATTTAATGAAATCTATGATTTTTGAAAATAAACAAAATTCATTAAGTAAATCAAATAAAATCAGGTACTAAAATGATCAGAATCTTTCATAAATAATCAAGGTGCATCATGAAATCAAGTGAATCATAGTTCAGACATACTCCATAATGAAATCAGACTAATCAAAGTTCAGACTTATTTTTAATTTTGAGCTTTAATTTTTCTCAAAAGTGCACCTATGTCAAATCAGAGAAATTTAGTCAGGACTCTTGGCTTAAGTTATGTCATCATATTTGTGGTTGCCAACATCATCGGGTCGGGCGTCTATAAAAAGATTGCACCGATGGCGGCCGAACTTCACTCCTCGGTTTGGATACTGATGGCCTGGATTGCTGCCGGGATTGTCACCATTTTTGGGGCTCTGAGCAATGCTGAAGTTGCGGGATTGCTGGCCGATACAGGGGGAGAATATATCTACTTCAAAAGAATTTACAATCGTTTTTTCTCATTTTTATATGGATGGTCCCTGTTTACCGTTATTCAAACAGCAGCCATCTCTTCCCTGGCCTATGTCTTTGCCCAATCCCTGAACAGCATTATCCCCATTCCGGATGTTTTCCCCTCTCTGCAAAATTTCTCAATTGGAGGGGTCTTTTACCCATTCCAGGGATTCGGAGTTAAATTGACCGCTATTCTGCTTATTCTGCTGCTGACGATCCTAAATATTTCCGGACTAAAGAGCGGAGCATGGGTGAGCAAAGCGATCTTGACTCTGGTATTTCTTGGATTTTCCCTGATCGTTTTTTTTGGGTGGAGCAGCAATACCGTAAAACCGGAAAACTTTCTGAATTTAGGAGAATTGACCAGTAAAAACGTTACCTATTCAGCTTTTTTCACGGCTATGCTTGCTGCCTTTTGGGCCTATCAGGGATGGGTTTCCGTTGGTTTTATCGGCGGGGAGATTAAAGACGCCAACCGGAATATCCCCAAAGGCATCGTACTGGGGGTATTTATCGTGATTTTTATCTATCTGCTGGTTAACATTACCTATATGTCTCTTTTGTCGATTCCTCAACTGGAACAGGTTCATGCATCCGGCAATCAAATTGCGGCTGTCGAGGCGGTCAGAACTTTCTGGGGGAAAGGCGGAGTACTGTTTATTTCCTTTCTGATACTGCTTACGACCCTGGGATGCACTAATGCCAGCATTCTGACCGGGGCACGGCCCTATTATGCCATGGCCCGTGACGGCCTTTTCTTTTCCGGCATCGGCAAATTGAACAAAAACAATGTACCAGGGAATTCGCTGATGTGGCAAGGGATATGGTCCTCGGTACTGGTTCTGTCGGGAACTTTTGATCAGCTGACTGACATGATTGTATTTTCCGTGTTTATATTTTACGGGGCAACGTCCCTCGGAGTGTTTATTTTGCGGCGTAAAATGCCCGATGCTTACCGTCCGTATAAAGTCTGGGGGTATCCGGTCGTACCTTTGGTTTTCATTATCTTCTGTCTGATTCTGTTCTTCAACACCATCGTTACCCGGCCGCGTGAGGCCGCCATTGGAATGATCCTTATTTTGTCAGGGATCCCTGTCTATCTTTTTTTTCTTAAGAGAAGATATTCCAAAATGGATTAGAAAAAATCATGAAGGAGATGTCAATCCGTTGTGATACATGGTCGATTGGCCTCAATGCCTTTTTTTACAAGGGTTAGAGATGTATCAGGGGTGTATCAGAAGTACATCAGAATTAAAAATTAAGGCTGCCCATTGAACTGTTTTTTGAAGGATTTGAATTATTTTTGCCGTTCAATTTGAAATTTATACATGAGACTTTTAATAATTCTCTTTTCCATGTTCCTGATCAATTCAGGAATCGCCTCACCCTCATCCAGAAAAGACCACATGATTTACACAAGGGTGAGGGAGGCTTATGCTGAGAAAGAGAAAACCGTTGTCAAAACACTTAAAGAACATTCCATATCACGCGACAGTCTGAGGATTTACCTCCGGGTTTTTAAGATGGAAAAGAAGATAGAGCTTTGGGGTAAAAACACCTCCGATTCTGCCTTTGTGCTTTTGAAGGAATTCCCCATTTGCGAAATCTCGGGATCCATCGGGCCCAAAAGGCGTTCTCATGATTTGCAGACTCCCGAAGGATTTTATCACATTTCAGAGATGAATCCTTACAGCAGGTACTATTTGTCCATGAAAATCAACTACCCGAATGCTTCTGACAGCATCAGGGGTACACGGGGACATCTGGGAAACCTGATCTACATTCATGGGGCATGCATATCATCCGGATGCATGGCGATTACCGATGAGAGGATCAAGGAATTGTACGTCTATTGTGTTGAGGCCTACAACAGCGGACAGGAAAAGATAGAAGTGACCATATTCCCCGCTCATCTGAACGAGATCAACTATTCCGTGCTGACTTCCAGGTATAGCAAGAGCAAAGATAAAATCAGCCTGTGGGGCGACCTCAAAAAGAGTTACGATCTGTTTAATCAAAAGAAGGTATTGCCGACCATCAGGTTCCTGCCAAATGGCTCTCATGAGGTAAAGCTTTCAAATTAGGTCAGAACACTGATCTTCCTTAACTTGTTAATTCAAACTCAGATAAAATACATCTTTTATCCTTCCATCTGGGAACGGATTGCCCTAATGGCTACCGGCAATTGCTTTTCCATATCCTGCCAGCGACATTCAAGGGATATAAGACCTTTGTAACCGATCTTTTTCAGTGCACGGAAATATCCGGTAAAATCCTCGTGTAATGTACCGGGCGCAGAACGGCCTTCTTTTTCAGCAATATGCACATGCCGCAGCAGATGTCCATAGCGAATGATGCTTTCAGCGCTTTCTCCAACTTTTTTCATGTGGTAGAGATCGGCCAATAAAAGAAAATTCGGATGATTGACCTTTTTTACAAACTCTCCGCCTTCGGCAACGGAATTGATGAAATTGAATTCATCTGTGTTAAGTGGCTCAAGGAGAATAGTTACCTTGTTCTGTCGAGCCAAAGTCGCCATTTTACGACAAAGGTCCTCAAATTGGTTCTGTGCTTCAGCCCGGGGGAAACCTTCCGGAATCTGCCGGGCTTTTCCACTGCCAAATACAATAATCGAAACGCCAGCTATCCGCGCTCTTTCAAAAGCCGTTTCTCCAAATTTCAAAATGGCAGGAGAATCTGTGATGGATCCAATACACTTTAATTCAGCTGGTAAAAAAGAATTCAGCGCCATTATAGGTAAGGATGCTTTATTTGCCTGCTCCAGTTTTTTGAGGAATTTATCTTCATTTTCAGAAGGGATTAAAAATTTACCGACTCCTTCTTCAATAAATGAATAACCAGAACCTTTGAGCAAATCACTTTTCGAGAAGTCGGTACAGACCCCAATTCCGGGATAAAATTTTCCCCTTTCCTTGAAAACAGCGGCTCTTGCAGATGGGTAAAGTAGAATATCACCTGTCATTAACAGCGAACTTTGTATAAAATTTCGTCGGGTTCCCATCTCTTGCTAACCTGAAAAATTCATAATAAAAATCCACTCAGTCTGAAGACCTCACTGCTTTGATCTTAATCCCCAATCGTGTGCCCTTTAAAGCATAAATTTAATATAATTTCAGTAGAAATAGGCAAATACAACATCATGTAAGAAAATAGATCTGATGTTTGTGTGGGTTCACCTATCAGCAAATCAATACATCAGATCATCCCCACATCAGCAAATCTTCTCATCAGCACATTAGCACATCAGGTCGGCGGATGCATCCTCTTATGGAACCACTTCCGTACTGATTGCATCGTTTGCTGCTGACCGGCAGGGGCATGACGGCGACAGCCAGCCCTTTCCCTGCTTTTTTCAGGGGCTCCCCAGCGTATCTCGGGTCCGTCATTAGGATTATAGGCCACCTCGAAAGCATCCCTTCTCTTAAGAATTTCAGCTAAAGTAAGTTCCTGGGAAGAACCGTCCGACCGGGTATAAGTAATGGTAAGTTTAGATACTTTCTTTTCCAATAACGACTGAAGATTATTCTTTATCTGTTCAGGAGAACTAAAATTTGAGGTTTTAAAATCTTTGGGAGAACTGGCAACCCTTTCCGGGAAACCAAGCACGGCATCCATGGCAATCAGGAGCCTTAAATCACGGTTAGGTGTTGAAAAATCTTCCCACTGACCGCCGGCCAGAAAGATACCATTGGCGCTCGATGGCATCGGGATAACCGATCCCGGATGAGACTTGAACCAGACTTCTCCATTATCGACCGATTTGACGCGTACCTGGAGCTGTTCGTGAAGGGCCTGTATCAGATCGAGCAATGCATCCTCAGAATCCAATGGCTTAGGATTGATTAACCGTTCCATGGTAAGATAGAATGCTTTGCTATCCATCTTTTTTTGTTGCATGGAGAATGGAGCAAATCCGTTGGATGCTTTCATGGCTTCATTGGACATCATGGAAAGCCTGCCATTATTGGCTGTAATGGGTCGAAATGCTTTGAATCCGGGTTCCCCGACCACTTCCGAAGTATTGAAAAGAAAATTTCCTTTCCAGAAACGTTTGATGGCAATGGTTTTATCCGGCTGGGCATCAACTGACAACAAAAGTCCCGGATGGTTTTTAGTCTGTGGCTTCCAGCTTACCAGGATCAGGGTGTGCCCGTAAGGGTCGGCGAAAACGGTTCCAGGCCGCAAGGCGCTTCTTTCAAGTGCCACGGGATAATAGTCAGAATTTTCATCGGCGAGGGCAGTCCGCGCTGTACCTGAATGAACGCCATTCTTCACCATTCCCAGGAAGGAATTAAAAGTGCGTACCGGGTTGCCTCCGGACCCCGAAGATTCATTGGTAACCCATTGTCCGGGTTTAGGACTTGCTCCTCCAAGATACCCCCTGTCGCACCGGTGAAAGCCAAAAGGGAGCCCCAGTTTCCAGGCAAAATAGGCCCTCAGAAAAAACGGATTATCCGCGCAGTCGGGTTCCATGATCAACCCGCTCTTCGGATTATCTTCTCCCAAAGAGAGATAGTTATAAAGTAAATTACGCTCCTTATTTTGAGTTACCTGATGAAGGGCCGGCCATGATGCCTGTTCATCGCAGCCTTGGAACAGAGCATTGATCCAGGCGGAATAAAGGGTTTCAGCAGCAGCGTCCCAGCTGCGGGTGGTCTTCCATACTCCTTTCGATGGAGTCGTCTGATGTTTGGAAATTGTAAAATCAAGATGTGCAACCTCTTTGTTATCCATTATCAGGGTAGCTTTATATTTTCCCGCAGAACTTCCGGGAAAGTCATCTATCCTCCAGCAAGGAAGCTCTTCCCCCGTTTTATGGTCCCTGGACTCCGGATTTCCAGAAGGTCCACTGACGATAATTTTTGCTTTTTTGATATTTCGTCCTCCCGTTGAAAGAATCCTGAAATTCTCCCCTGGAGCCGGATTCCCGGGCAGGACCAGCATCGCATTGACCGGAGAGTACTCATCCGGTGTGTCGTCTTCTATGATGGTTTCTATTTTTTCGATAATGTTTAACCCTTTTTTGTTACTGCTGTGGTTGTCGGCACAGGAAGTGAGACAGCTGAACAGAAAAGGAATAACCAGACTAAAAATTAAAAAACGGAAATACAATCCTGACATTATTATTAGTATAAAATTCGCAATTCGTAAATTCGCAATTCATTTAACGAGGCAATTAGAATTTATCTCCTGGCTGAATGATTCTTAACATCTTTGATATTTAAATTTTGGAAAACACCTTTTTTATTTTCTTGATACCTATTCCCCGTTTATCTATCAGCGTCACTTTCCCATCCACGATCTGCATCCCGGAGTATGGATCGTTTGAGATGAGCAGGTTTCCATCAAGGTCGGCCCAATCGGCTTTTGGGGCAAGCTGGGAAGCTGCTGAAATTGCACACGAAGTTTCCGTCATACAGCCAATCATGACCTTCATCCCCAACGCACGAGCCAACGTGAGGATTTTATGGGCTTCGCGCATGCCGGTACATTTCATCAGTTTGATGTTGATGCCGTTGTACACTCCGTGGACTTTCATTACATCCGGTAACCGCTGCACTGCCTCATCGGCGATGGTAGGCAAAGGACTATTTTGCGTAAGCCAGGCCATATCATCGACAGCCGTTTTGGGCATAGGCTGTTCTACAAATACAACTCCATTTTCCTTCAACCAATGGATGTTCTCAAGGGCTTTCACCCGGTCAGTCCAGCCCTGGTTCACATCCACGCATAACGGGCGATCGGTCACTGACCGAATCGTTTCAATCATCTGGCGGTCGGAAGACAGCCCCAGTTTAACCTTCAGTATTTTATAAGGAGCAGCTTCCGCCACCTTTTGCCTCACCACTTCCGGGGTATCGATACCAATCGTGAAAGAAGTATTAGGGGTACGGGCAGGATCAAATCCCCAGATTTTATACCAGGGCTGCTTCATCAGCTTTCCGGTCAGATCGTGCAGAGCAATATCCACGGATGCTTTTGCAGCGGTATTTCCCGGCATAACCGAATCAACATACTGCAGAATATCATCCATCTGAAAAGGGTCTGTAAATTGGCTTAAATCGAGCGAAGAGAGAAAACGCGTGGCTGTTTCCACACTCTCACCCAGATAGGGAGGCATGGATGCTTCACCGTATCCCGCCACCCCGTCAAATTCAAGCCGGGTCAGTATATCAGGAGTAGTTTTCCGGGAACTGTTCGCTAAAGTAAAAGTATGTCGCAACTGAAGATCGTATTGCAGAAAACGCAGCGACAATCCTTTTGTTCCTTTATGGCCTGATTTCTTTCCATCAGCGGCAAACATTTCTTCGATCCCGCTAACTCCGGTTAAAACAGTTAATCCGGCGGCCCGCATAAAATCCCGACGATTGAATCCCATGATAAATTGATTAAGGTTGGACAGAATACCAGGGATGATTTTTTACCCTGACAATTCCTTCAGTATCAAGCGAATTTAGCACCCGGCAGGCAGCGACATTTTTCCTGGCCGCATTATATTTCGGATCACCGGGTATCAGACTTCCAATGCCGACCTTTACAGAGGAGTGGATAAAATAGCCCTTCTCTATATACATCCCCACGTGTACGATTCGTTGGGCAGAGGGTCCGAAAAAAAGCAAATCACCTGGCTGAAGATTGTTAATATTGCTAAAATTGATGGATTCTCCGTGTCGGGCCTGTTGCGAGGCATCGCGGGCAAGAATGACTCCCTGGGAAAAATACACAAGTTTCACGAATCCTGAGCAATCGATGGCTTTACTGGAAAGCCCTCCCCACAGATAGGGGAAACCGGTCAGTTGTTTGGCCACTGACAGGACAGAATGGGCATTGGGTTCCAGGTTACTCCATTCAGTGAAAGAGAGACAATCCGATTTACGAACAAAACCCGTCCGGCCATCAGGAATTCTGATCTTTAGAAAATCCTTTACCACTGATTCAACTTCAAACAAGTCGTCCAAAACAATATCAGACACGATGTTCCCTTTTAAAGTCGGGCTGTCGTATACATAACCGGACAGATGATTATAAATATAGCGGTCGGACCTCTTCCATTGCTCCATCTCCTTTAGATTGAGACGGTGAATTCCGTCCGATTCAACCCACCCGATGTAATTATCCGGCGTCTGAACTCTTAGCCAGCCATTCTGACCATCAAGAACTTTCATCGGGGTCCCCATCAAAACCTGGGAAACCAATTCTGAAGCATGGCCGGGATGAGCGCGCATGTTTAAAACCGACAATGAGCCCAGAGCCCAGGTTTTATCCCCTAAGGAAGAATCAGGCAAGAGCCTGAGAGAATCAGCAAATGCAATCCTCCTATCGTTCAAAAAACTGTTTATTTCCTTTTTCGCTTCCGGTAAGCTGGTCTCTCCCGAAAGAGTAATAACAGGATTTAGTGTATCTTTCAACTCAACATCAAGAACAGCCAGCCTCTTATCAGGAACAAGCCGTTTCTCCAAGGTCTTCAATTCCCCGGAAAGTGTCTTAAAGTTCACCTTCTGGGCCATCACCATTGTCCCGGGGAAAAGCAACAGACACAGTAAATATATAATTTTATAAAGATTCTTCATTGTCAGACTACATTATAAACCACAAAATAAGTGATTTATTTGCTTAATGATTCGAAAAATTCGAAGAAACAACCCATGTAACCAGAAACCCACGCCCGTAATAGTTTTAGCTCAAAAGTAAGATCATCAGAACTATCAGAGCTGCGATCGCAACAAGTATCCATATGACCCTGACCTCATACGCCATCAAGCGGTCGCATTCTGCAATCTTGTTCCTTACTTTTTCTGAATCAATATTCAGATCAAGAGCCCGCTTATACCATGCCTTTGCAGGCCTCCAAAGCTCTATCTTGAAAAAATCATCGCCATGTTGCATGAAATCCTTAAACTCATTTTCCCGCTGAGTTGTTTTGGTTTCATCACAAGGTTGCATCATAATAATTGCTTCAATTTTAAGTCGCACATTTCTGTAGTGAATCTCAAATATATTAAATAAAAATTTAAATATTTAAAAGAATTCAAAAGTCTTAGGACAAACGATACCAAAACTCACAGCCAAATGTTGTCATTTGATGACGAAATGAAATTCCCCATGATTTTAAAACATTTCAGTGGATCTCTCACCGTACCTCGCTCGTATCAAGTCCGTACCATCCTCGTACCTTGAAATATGTTTTAACATAGTTTGTACACTATTTCTCCACTAATTAGTACAGAAACAGTACAGAAGCAGTGCAGAAAGAGTACAGAAGGTACGACGATGGTACGGACATGATACGATGATGGTTTCGTCTAAACAGGAGGGGACTGCAATATTTTGAAAAATGATCGAAGGTTGGGTGAAAATCTAAAGAAAGAGATTGATTGTATTATATTGAACCTGCTGGATTATAACATTCCTATTCCGGACTCAGGATATTAAAAAAAATCAGCAGTTATCTTTACAATCCGTGTCATCTGCTTTCATAGTTAACTAAGCTAACAGAGGTTAAGCCATAATTTATGGGGTTTACTATTCGGAAAAAAATAAATTTCATTACATTTGGGGCGATTAACCGATTTAAGTTTTTAAACAGGAAAATTCATTTTTCCATTGAAAATTCACCTATTAATGTCACCTAATTTAAAAATAGCCAAACGGCCGTGGCTAATCTTTCTTACGGGTATAATTGTTTGTATTATTCTGCTTTTCGCGGGAAGGTTTGCTATAAAAAAAACATCGACCGATGATTACTGTATCTCTTGTCACATTCACCCCGATGCCGATGATTCGTGGAAAAAGTCAGCGCACTTTTATAACAAAAGCGGTGTAAGGGTACATTGTGTGGAGTGTCATCTGCCGCCCAAAGAAAATTCGGATTATCTTGCGCAAAAAGCCAAAACAGGATTGAAGGATCTGTACAGTTTCTATTTTAAAGATCATAAATCTTTTGATTGGGAAAACAAAAGGTTACTGGAGCACGCCGTGACGATTGTTTCCAATGAATCATGCCTGAAATGCCACCAGAATTTATACACCAAAGGCTTATCGACCGAAGGCGGCACAGCGCATCTCTATTATGAGAAAAATGCAGAAAGTCTGAATCTTCAATGTATCAATTGTCACCTGGATGCCGGGCATTATAATCCCAATTACAAGCATGAAAAGATGAAAGGTGCGCCCGGATTGGATACTACCGCATTGAATATATTTACAACACCAACGGTTGTGGCATCCTTTTCCAATTATACAGAGCAGGTTCCCAAAACTCATGTATCCTTTAAAATGGTTGCCGTAAAAGGGGGAACCTTTAAAATGGGTAGTCCCGAGAAGGAGCCATTTCATAAAAAAGATGAAAGTCCCGTGAGAACCGTAACAGTTTCTCCTTTCTTTATGGGAGAGGTGGAGGTTACCTGGGATGAATACTGGGCATTTTTTGCCTCCACCATGTCAGAGGGAAGAGTGGATCCCAATGAGGTGATGCAGCACAATGCCAATGCCCCGGATGCCGTAACCGGCCCTACACCACCGTTCGGAATCCCGGATCAGGGATGGGGCAGCGGGAAACGCCCGGCAATCACCATGACCCACTATGCTGCAACTGTTTACTGTCAGTGGCTTTCGAAGGTGACCGGCAAGCATTACCGTCTGCCTACCGAAGCTGAGTGGGAATATGCCTGTCGGGCAGGAAGCGAAACCCCGTATTTCTTTGCCGGTGATCCGAAGAAATTTTCAGCTTCCGGATTACGCAGCAAGATTTTCGGCACCGATACCACCTCTATCAACGGATATGCGGTTTATCTTAAAAACTCCAAAGGGAAAACCCAGGAACCGCTATTTGTAAAGCCAAATCCTTTTGGCCTAAAAAATATGATGGGGAATGTAATGGAATATTGTTCAGATTGGTATGCTGAAGATGCTTATGCCAAGACAGGGCTGACTGTCACGGACCCGAAAGGCCCCTCAGATGGCAAAGAATACGTGGTCAGAGGCGGAAATTACAATTCGGATGCAAAAGATTTACGATCGGCTTCCAGGGACTTCACCAAAACAGTCGATTGGTTGAAAACAGATCCACAACAACCCAAGAGTATATGGTGGTACTCTGATATCAAGGGGATCGGATTCCGGGTAGTTTGCGACCCTGATCCATCAATAATAAGTAAATAGATTTATTCAGCTGATGATTTTTCAAAATAGATGATACAACCTTTGTAAATCAAGGAATTATGGCTAAAAAGAATTCATTAAACAGAAGACAATTTTTTACCGGGGCAGCCGTGGTAAGTGCGGTTGGCGCTTTAGGGGCAGGTGCAATTTTAAATTCATGCTCGGGGGGTAAAGAGAAACTCGTTCCCCTGAGAGCAGAATCTGAGCTTTATATTCCAGATCTTATGGATAAAGCAAAAGATGGGAAACCATTAAAAGCAGGGGTTATCGGTTGTGGCGGACGCGGTTCAGGCGCTGCACAGAATTTTCTGGATGCGGGTCCGAATCTGCAGATTGTAGCCCTGGGAGATTTATTCCAGGATCGCATCGACGGCTGCCGCAAAAGCTTAAAAGAAAAATATAATGTTGATATTCCGGACAATATGTGTTTTACCGGATTTGACAGCTATAAACAGGTATTGAACGCTGGCGTCGATCTGGTGATCGTTGCTACTCCTCCTGTCTTCAGGCCTATACATTTTGAAGCAGCTGTAGAGGCAGGTAAGCATGTTTTTCTGGAAAAACCTATTTGTGTTGATCCGGTGGGTGCCCGGTCAATTATGGCTACCGCGAAGAAAGCCGAATCACAGGGATTATGTGTAGTTACAGGTACTCAGCGTCATCACCAGAGGTCTTATGTGGAAAGTTTTAAACAGATTCAGAGTGGCCTGATCGGAGATATTGTAGGCGGAGAAGTTTACTGGAACCAATCCATGCTTTGGTACAAGAAACGTGATCCAAAGTGGAGCGATATGGAGTTTATGATTCGCGACTGGGTGAACTGGAAATGGCTTTCTGGTGATCATATTGTGGAACAGCATGTGCATAACATTGATGTTTTTAACTGGTTCTCCGGTAAAAAACCAGTAAAAGCAGTTGCTTTCGGAGCGCGTCAGCGCAGATTGTCAGGCGACCAATATGACATGTTCAGCGTTGATTTCGAATACGAAGGAGGAATCCATGTTCATAGTATGTGCCGTCAAATCGATGGCTGTGCCAATAATGTTTCAGAATTTATCCAGGGAACCAAAGGCTCATGGAGTAGTGAAAAAATGGAAATCGCTGATCTGAAAGGCAATGTGATCTGGAAATATGATCATGATAAAGAAAAGGCAGAGTTCAAGCAAACCAATCCTTACGTACTTGAGCATGTAGATTTGGTCAATCATATCAGGGATAACAAAGCTATTAACCAAGCCGAAGAAACTGCCATTTCATGTCTAACTGGCATTATGGGACGTGAATCAGCTTACACCGGATTAGCCGTAAAATGGGATGAGATTTCCAGTTCAAGCCTGAATTACCTTCCGGAAAAGCTGGAAATAGGGCCAATGGATATGACTAAATACGTTGTTCCCGTTCCGGGAAAAGCCAAGGAAGAGAAAGAACAAACACAGGCCAAGAAAAGCTGATAATAATACACATCTGACTTTCGTCGAAAAAAGCAGCCGCCGGTAATTCAATCTTATCGGCGGCTTTTTTATGGAAGATAATGCTGTTTATTGTTTATGAATTTCAGTGTATTTCAAAATGCACAGGATCATGATAATTCCGGTAGCTGCCACCCCAAAGAATGTTGTACTTTGCAGCAATAATCGTCACTCCGGACAATCTCCACTCTCGTTTAGAATTAACTTTTTTCAACCAGACGCGCCGAAAACCTACCCGTTTGTAGAGGTTAATATCGATCGCACGCCCCATCACATGTCTGCTTTTTCTTGAAGAAGCATTTCGTGGATCATTTCTTTTTAGCTGAATCTGCTCCTGTTTTGACCGATATCCGCTGATGATTGAAACTTTCCAATCTGTTTTATCTTCTATCTCGTTGATAAAATTTCTGAATGTTTCCGCGCTGTATTTATTTACTTTCTCAATATCGTTCAATTCAGCCCGGTTGTGAAAATAAATTCTGGTCTCAAAATAGATGTTGTAGATTACAAATCCAACAAGGAAAATGGAAAACGCCAGGATGAGATTTTTTAAGATTCTCAATATGCGCTTGGGGATCTTTCGGGCCATTCGTTAAATATCTTTATTTCAGCTTACCTGCATACCAAGATTAAAAATCCTGTCACCAGAACGATGAAAGGACAAATATTACAATTTTTAACAGAATACCAAAGGAAAACTTTCCTTTTATCAGGATAAATTAAGATAAATAAATTACGGCAGGATTCAGTAAATGAAAGGATATTACAGCCTCGTCCCTGTGGCGGAACCAATAATTTGCCATCACTTTATAACTCAGATAATTTCTTTTGAACTTTATTCCTTTTTTTTAACTTTATGCAAATTAACATTCTTAACAAAACCTACTATATCATGAACAGAAAATTACGCATGGGGATGGTTGGAGGCGGACACGATGCCTTCATCGGAGCTATTCACCGCCTGGCTGCATTAATGGATAATCAGATCGAACTTGTTTGTGGCTGTTTTAGCATTAATCCTGAAATATCAATCGCTTCCGGAAAATCCTATTATTTACCCGATAAACGGATTTATACAAGCTATCAGGAAATGATTGAGAAAGAAGCGAAACTTCCTGAGGGTGAACGTATGGATTTTGTAACCATCGTCACCCCCAACTTTGTTCATTTTGGTCCGGCCATGATGGCTCTGGAAAATGGCTTTCATTTAGTGATCGATAAGCCTATAACCTTCACTCTTGAAGAAGCCAAAGAATTAAAAGCCAAAGTTGAGGAAACAGGCCTTACCCTCGCACTTACCCACACTTATTCCGGATATCCTGCTGTGAAAGAAGCCAGAGAGCGGATTCGGCGGGGAGATTTCGGAAAAATCCGTAAAGTAATTGTTGAATATACACAGGGATGGCTTTCTGCTAAACAGGAAGATATGGGTAACCTTCAGGCTTCATGGCGAACAGATCCAAAACGATCGGGCAAGGCTGGTTGCATGGGAGACATCGGCACGCACGCCCATCACCTGGCTGAATATGTTACGGGATTAAAAACGGTAGAGATCTGTGCTGACTTGAATGTTTTTGTTCCCGGACGCCAGCTTGACGATGACGGGGCTGCCTTATTAAGATTCGATAACGGTGCAAGAGGAGTATTAATTGCTACGCAGATTGCAGCCGGAGAAGAAAATGCCTTGAAGATCAGAGTCTATGGAGAATTGGGAGGGTGCGAATGGTGTCAGCACGAGCCAAATACGCTTTTGGTGAAGTGGGCTGATCGTCCCACAGAAATTGTCAGGACAGGGAATGCCTACATGAGTTACGCGGCTAAGTTGAATACCCGTACTCCAGGTGGTCATCCGGAAGGATACCTTGAGGCATTTGCCAATATCTACCGGAATTTTGCCTTAGCCGTAAGGGCAAAGATGACAGGTACTGAACCGAAACCTGAGTGGCTGGATTTCCCAACTGTAGAGGATGGTATCCGTGGTATGCAGTTTATCGAAACTGTGGTTGAATCAGGATACAATAATGAGAAGAAATGGATAGACTTTAGACTTTAGGCTGTAGACTTTAGGTGTGTAAAGTTCCATTGCCGTCAGTTTCAACTGACGGGAAAATGAGGTTTAGAAAAGCAGGGCTTTAGCCTCATTTGTTATGGTAAAATGTGGCTAAAGCCTTTGTTAACATGCATTGTAACCGTCAGCTAAAGCTGACGGCAATGGATAAGAACCAAATCGAATTTACACGAACGTTACTTTCACAGTTTTATGAGAAATAAAAAATTTCCTTACTGTTTAAAAGCGTTACAGACTTTTGTATTGCACATTTAGCAAAGCATCGTATATTTATAAAACCAAATCATGGTAATGACTCAGAAGGAAAAAGCGTTCGTGTAAATTCGTAACAAATTCGTGTAATTAGTAATAATGAAGATTAACGGCACCCCCTATCATACCATCTGGTTGGATCCTGAAGATGCTTCAGTAATAAAAATCATTGACCAGGAGAAACTCCCCTTTGAATTCAAAATTTCAGAACTGAGAACAGGAGAAGATGTTTTTCAGGCAATTCAGAAGATGAAAGTCAGAGGCGCTCCTTTAATCGGGGTGACCGGAGCCTTTGGAATTTATCTTTCTCTGATGAGTTATGAAGGCTCTGACTGGAAACAACATCTTTTCATAATGGCGGAATATTTGAAAAATGCCAGGCCGACAGCCGTTAATCTTGCCCTTCTGATTGATGAAATCTACAACAACGTTTCGTTGTGTCCAACAAGAGAGGAAGCCATAGATTTAGCCCTAAAGGAGGCCAACCGACTCAAGAAAAGAGAAATAGAATATTCTGAAGCAATCGGCGCTTTCGGCTGTTCGCTCATTGAGGAAATCAGCAACAATAAAAAGGGAGACGTTGTAAATATACTTACTCATTGCAATGCCGGGTGGCTGGCCTGCATCGACTGGGGAACTGCGACTGCGCCCATTTACAAGGCTTTTGAGAAGGGAATTCCCGTCCATGTATGGGTGGATGAGACCCGTCCGCGGAACCAGGGAGCAAGGCTCACTGCCTGGGAATTGGCCCAGGAAGGGATTCCTCATACCATAATAGCCGATAATACAGGAGGACATCTGATGCAGCACGGCATGGTAGATTTGTGTATTGTCGGAAGCGATCGGACAACCTTTACGGGTGATGTTGCCAATAAAGTGGGAACCTATCTTAAAGCTCTTGCCGCCGCAGATAACAACGTTCCTTTTTATGTGGCGCTTCCTTCGAGTTCCATTGATTTTTCCATGTCAGATGGTATCAAAGAAATTCCCATTGAAGAGAGAAGTGGAGAAGAAGTCAGGATGATGGAAGGGATCAATGGAAAAGGCGAAATCAGCAAAATAAAAATATTCCGGGATGAAAGTCCGGTTGCAAACTATGGCTTTGATGTGACTCCGGCAAGACTTGTTACAGCATTGATTACCGAAAGAGGAATTTGTGCTGCGAACGAAAAAAGTATTTTGGAGCTTTTCCCGGAAAAAGGCGAATTTCACGACTTGGGAACGAATCGAAGATCAGTGAAACTAAAACCCTCTTAGGTATTTTTTTCTGGTTAAGAACTACTTATTCCCTCAGTAGCATTGGATTGCGCCTTGATTTACTCTTATTCCATTATTGAATAAGGGTCAGTCTACAGGAGGACTAATTAGGAGAAAGAAATGAGGAATTTAGATTTAGTTTGTGTATGTAAAAGAAGAGCTGTATAAATCTTTAAAAGACCATGATAACTAAAGGCTCCGAAGAAGGATATATAAAGTTCACCTGTAATATCGAAGAGGAAGAAATCGATATTCCCCGGGAGATCTTCAATTCGTTGAATTATTGGAGAAATATCCTGCGGGTCAAAGGCTGGATTGGCACTTACCCTGACGGAATTGGTTTTGGAAACATATCCGTCAGGATACCCGGTACAAATCAATTCTACATTACAGGTTCAGCCACCGGGAGCATCCCGGCTCTCGGTCATAATCACTACTCGTTGGTTGAAGATTGTGATATTCAAAAAAATACGATCTGGTGCCGGGGATTAACCAGGGCTTCCTCAGAATCCATGAGTCATTTTGTAATCTATAAATCCGTTCCGGAAGCCGGGGCTGTAGTTCATATCCATAATCTGCTTCTCTGGAAAAAATATCTTGATATTTTACCAACCACAGAAAAGAAGGTTACCTATGGAACTCCTGAAATGGCTTTCGAGATCGAACGCGCTTTAAAAGAGCCCTCTGATAGTAATGTAATCGTTATGGGGGGCCACCGTGAAGGGATCATCTCGTATAGCGACACAATAGCAAATGCTTCAGAGTTATTGATAAAACTTGAATCTTAATCCAAATGAAAAAAATTGCAATCATCGGGGGATCGGGCCTTGAAGATCCCGAAATATTAAAAGACATTGAACGAATTGAGGTAGATACTCCTTATGGAAAGCCAAGTTCAGATTTTATCTGCGGAAATATAGGGGGTGTTGATGTAGTCATTTTATCCCGTCATGGCCGCCATCATACCATTCCTCCGAGCCAGGTAAATAACCGTGCCAACATTTATGCAATAAAAAAAATCGGCTGTTCTCACATCCTTGCCACTTCGGCCTGCGGAAGCCTGAGAGAAGAAATCGGCCGCGGCGACCTGGTGATTCCCGATCAGTTTATTGACTTTACCCGTTTCAGAAAAATCACCTTTTTTGAGGAATTTGAGCCCAATGAGATGAAACACACTCCCATGGCCGATCCTTTTGACCAAAACCTGAGAAACAAGCTGATCAGTGCAGGAAAAGAAAGCGGATTGACTCTTCATCCAGCCGGCACCCTGATCACCATCGAAGGCCCCCGGTTTTCCACCCGCGCCGAATCCAGGATGTTCCGGATCTGGGGAGCCGATTTGGTGAATATGAGCACAGCGCCTGAATGTATCCTGGCTAATGAGCTGGGAATCCCTTATGCAGCGGTCGCCATGGCTACAGATTACGACAGCTGGAAGGACGATGAAAAGCCAGTATCCTGGGAAGAAATCCTTCAGGTTTTTCAGCGCAACGTTCAGAATGTCATAGGACTTCTGACAAAAACAATCCCGGCTATCTAAAACTTGCGTAAAAACTTGCAGAAATTCTGACAAATGATTAAAATTGCACTCCGAAAATCTGAAAAGATTATTCCGGGCCCATAGCTCAGTTGGTTAGAGCATCTGACTCATAATCAGGGGGTCGTAGGATCATGCCCTACTGGGCCCACCAGAAAATCAAAGAGTTACATTGAAAAATGTGGCTCTTTTTTTATGACACGCCAGGATTACGCCAGATTTTTGTAAAGACTGTAGATGCGAAAAATTTTCGCGTCTTTATTATTAGGAGGAGTTATGTTTTATTAATTAATTCCTTAAATGGACTGTCCTTTAGTATCTCAATTGCCTGCTCATAATCTTCTTTGTTTAATTGGATGTCAATACTTTCTATTGGGTTAAATCCAAAATAAGTATTTATAACAGATGAGGCAGGATTATCTGAAACTAAGATTGTATAGATACCAAATTCTTCCAAGGCACTCTTTATATTTTCTGCAAGTACTCTATCTCCAGTTGAAATTAGAAGTCTTAAATCGTTTTTCTTCATTTTTTCACAGGTTTGATCTTGAATTCACAACTTTTAATACACTCAGTTTAGTTGTTTAAAAATAAACAAACTTTTGTACTTTATTAAAACTTCATTGAACAATCATGGGCAGCTGGGACGATGCAATCGTCAGTGAAATCGATCTTTGATAAGTCTCAAATATTCAATTTGCATGAAATCAGCCATTCTTTTATCTATCAATTCTATGTTTTTATGCAATGTATCAAATTGTGTTTTCTTACCTTTATCTTCAGGATGAGGGCCATCGAATAAAAATCTCCAAAAGCTACGTATTTCTGAATCTTTAAACTGCTTAAGTAAAGTGATCGTCAAGTCAGGTTTTTCGTTTATGTGACTTAAAATACACTGTTGTAAGGCACCTACGCCATCGGCATCCCAATGTCCATTTATACCTAATTTTATAAGCTTATTGAAATAATCTGTTTCTGATTGTGTAGTATTAAGTTTACAAAAGAAAGCAATATGCTTCACATATAAACCATACAATGGCATAGGTCCTGTTTTATCATCAAAACCATAAAGTGAGTGAAAGACCTCAAAGTTGGCGGGAAAAGTAACGAAAAACAGTTTCATATATTTGATACTATCTTTTCCAAGAGCCTTCTCATAATACTCTTTTAAATCATCTATCTGATTATTTTGGCTGTTTTTCAAATAATCTGGGACTCCTGAATAGCCCTTTTTTTCGGACTTTTCATCGCTCGTACTTTCAACTTGTCCTTTGACAACTGGGAAAATTAGTAACAGCAGAAGGATAATAATTATTCTCATAATTCTCAACTTTTAATACACGCACTTTAGTTGTTTAAAAATAAACAAACTTTTGTATTTTATTAAAACTTCATGAAAGCATTTGGAAGCGAAATATCAAATACTAGTATTTAGACATCAATAGAAATATTCACTTTCCCGCCCAATCCTTTTTCCACAATATCAAAAAGTGTACTTAGCGTAATATTGCTGCCATTATTTTCAATCCGCGAAATATAAGTTCTCTTCTTGTCTATTAATTGTCCCAGTTCTTCCTGGGTCATGTTGCGTGATTCCCTTGCTTTTTTTAACAAAAGACCGATTCTGAAAGATTCTGCTTCCCTTTCAAGGTTATCGCGTCTTTCGGTTCCTTTTTCCCCGTATACATGATCTTTGATCTCAGACCAGGTAGAAATGTCTTTATTATTTTCTGTTTTCATAATACTCTTTCATTAAAATAATTGCTTTTTCAATTTCATTTTGGGGTGTTTTTTGCGTTTTTTTCTGAAATCCATTAAGCAGAATAACCAACCTGCCTCTGTCGAAAAAACAAAACACACGCCAAATGTCTGTTCCCAACTGAATGCGAGCCTCGTAGAGTCCTTTAGTCCCTCTGAGGAGTTTTAAATAGCTCGTTGGAATCCGCTCCAAAGTCTCAATTGCTTCTAAAATTTTGAATATTTTATCCTGAACCCTGATTGGTTGCTTTGTTAAGAACTCTTCAAAATAATTTTTATAAGCTACTATTTCACGGATTTTCTCCATCAGCCTTCTATTTAAAACAAAGGTAACTTATAAGTTACAATAGAACAAGATTAATGTCAAAGATTTTTGTGGCCATCAACCAAATCAACCGAAGTAAAAAAATTTGAAGAACTTAATATAAGAAGACTTGTTGATAACTAATCAGAAACAGATTAAAAGCGAATGGTACGCAAAACAATAGATCAATTAAATGATATACAATGGCTTAAATTCATTTTAAGTGTACCAAAATTATTTTAACTGGAAAGAATTGTAAATCCTTGGTTAAGAGGTGCGAATTGCGGTCTTGTTTAGGCTATGATTATTTCTGCAATTGTTATATTATCAGGTAAAATTTTTGTGTCCATTTTATCCCACCAGTTTTGTGGCAATTTAGAATTATCCAGAATAAAACATACATCACATTCTTTTACGGATACTGCAATTCCTCCTTCTCCTTCCGTAGTTATAAATTTAATATGATATTTCGACTTTAAGTCTCCAAGGGTTGAGCCAACTCCTATACCTTCCTTTGTTTTAAACTTTGAACTATAAATCCAAATTCTGTATATAATAGCTTTATTTTCAGCTGGTTCAACTGAATAAATTTTGTTTCCATTTTCATAAACATTGTATATATCATAACTGTCTCCTTCAAGCATGAACTTTTCTTTCTTTACAGAATATTTGGATTTGACCTCAGAAATAAATTTATTTATTTCCTTTCCAATGTTAACTCCATCAACAGATTTATCTGTGATTAAATTATCTTGGATTAAGAGAAAAAGTGAAAGGTAAAGCAATATTTTCATAATTATTAGTTATTATCCTTGAATTCTACGCTTTTAATGCACTCAGTTCAGTTGTTTAAAAATAAACAAACTTTTGTATTTTAGAACCTGAATTGAATTAAAACAACATTAGAATAAATAATTCTAAAAAACAACCGTATGAAAAGGACAGTAATTCGATTTATTTTAGTCGGAGTGATCTCAATGCTTTTTTCAGGTTATGGTTATTCCAAAAATCCGTTTGCCTGCAGCAGGGATTCTTTAGGCAGAATCTTCGTGGGAAAGGAGATAGCGCAAAAAGAGCTTGCGAGGTTTATCAATAACCCTGATGCAAGACCCAATCCGGATTTTTTGAAGGGCAGGATTTCAATAAAGATGAGAAAACGCTGATTTCAATTGTGGAACCAATTTTATTTCAGATATTTAGAGAAAAAACTATCATTAACGAAAGACCTTATGAAGCCTATCTGTTTGATGACTATTGGGTAATGATGGGAACCATGAAGGCACTCCCACCCCCGGTTCTTCTTAGCAATGGGACCCAAAGGGTAGCAATGCAGTGTGGAGGAACTTTTACCATTGTGATCAATAGGAGAACCTGTGAAATAATCGGAATAACACACGGTGAATAATAATGGACAATGGATAATTGATAATTATCCATTGTCGTTTTTTGGGACTGCTTCTTCTATAATTTTTTCAAAAATCTTACGACAGCAAACTCTTAACCTTTTCAGAGATTAATTTTCCGTCTGCCTTACCGGAAAGCTCTTTGGAAGCCATTCCCATCACCTTTCCCATATCTTTCATGGAAGTGGCTCCAGTTTTTTTGATAATTTCAGATACTGCAGCGGTAAGTTCCTCATCACTCATTTGCTTTGGCAAATAGGACTCATAAATCTTTACCTGGGCTATTTCTGGTTCATACAGATCCATTCGATTCTGTTGCTTGTAGATTTCTGCAGAATCAATTCCCTGCTTGGCCAATTTAGCAATAGCCTTTATAGCAACTTCATCGGGAAGCTCCTCGTTTCCCCCTTTAGCAGTTTTGGCTTCAATCAGCTCTTTTTTTATATTTCTTAAAGCATCCAGCTTCACTTTATCTCTTGCAAGCATCGCTGCTTTAATGTCTTCACTAATCTGATTAAATAAACTCATGACAATATGTTTGAATGTTATTATTCTATTTTATTAATCTGCTTTATCGTGCAGAAAGGAATTATTCTTTCTCAATCTGGGCCCTTCTTCGGGATCATTGGACAAAGAAAACCTTGACATCTCTTGTCCTTTATTAACCGTTGCTTTTGGGTCTTTCATTTTTCTGCGTTCATAGGCAGGTATTTTTGACAATTGTTCGATGTAATCTTCCGGTTCATTGGAAAAATTAACCTGCATCACTTTTTTTGCAGCATCCGAAGGACCCTCTGTAATGGTTTCCATCCGGATAGGCTGGTAGAGTTTTTTAATGATCTCATCTTTTTTATCGATGGATTCTTCAGCAAAGATCGGCTGCTGATCATTGCTTTTCACAAGACTTTCATCCAAAAACGCTTCCGGGCAAGAGTTTTTATCATCTACAAGGGCCACCTTTTCCTTATTCGACGGCTTACTGCTGCTCAACTCGGGGATTGAACTGGATTTAAATCCTGTTGCAATCACGGTAACACTGAGCTGATCATCCAGTTCAGGATCAACGGCTACGCCATAAATCAAATCAGCGCTGTTGCCTGCTTTTTCCTGAACATATTCATTAATGAGATTCATCTCATCCATGGTTACTTCCTGTTTCTCACCAGAGGTAATGTTAACAAGGATATTGCGTGCACCCCGGATATCATTGTTATTAAGCAAAGGTGAATTTAAAGCACCCTCAACAGCGTTTAGAGCTCTGTTATCACCGTTTGTCTGAAAAGAACCCATAATTGCCACACCGGAATTCTGCATGACAGTTCTAACATCCTCAAAATCAACATTGATAAAACCAGGACAAGTGATAATCTCTGCAATCCCTTTTGCGGCAATAGTGAGAATATCATCGGCTTTGGAAAAAGCTTTTGAAATCGGAAAATCTCCGTAGATCTCACGAATACGTTCATTGTTGATCACCAGCAGAGAGTCAACATGATCTTCCATTTCACGAATTCCTTCAATAGCTTGCTGGATTCGAAGTCTTCCCTCATTCCGGAACGGGATTGACACGATTCCGATGGTTAGAATCTTGCGGTCACGCGCAGCCTGGGCGATAATAGGTGCGGCCCCGGTACCTGTACCGCCTCCCATCCCGGCAGTGATAAATACCATTTTGGTATTTTCGGATAACAAGTTACCGATATCTTCAAGGTTTTCAATTGCTGAATCACGACCTACATCGGGTTTATTCCCTGCGCCACGCCCTTCGGTCAGCTCGGAGCCTAACTGAACTTTCAATGGGACAGGACTGTTCATCAATGCCTGGGCATCAGTATTGCATACGGCAAAATCAACATCTTTAATTCCCTGCCGATACATGTGATTGACAGCATTTCCGCCGCCACCGCCAACTCCGATCACCTTTATGATCTTATCACCACTTGCGGGTAAATCAAATTCCATCAGTTCAGCCATTGTATTATTTTTTGTTATTTACTTTTTGTCATTTATTTCGTGTCATTTATTTCGTGTCATTTATTTCATGTTAATGACTAATAACTATTAATGACTTAATGACAATTATTGCCTATTAAGTGACATTTCCTATTGATCTATTTCAGAATCATTTTCCGTGAAAAGAGTATTAAACTGCCTTGTAAACCAATTGCTGATAGGTTCAGACCCATCCCCCGATTTGGGCCTCGGTTTTTTATTCTCCAGTTTAGCGCCTCTTTCCTGACGTTCAGCTTCAAGTTTCTTCTCATCTTTTCTGATTGTAAAACTACCCTCAGGATTTATATCAAATATAGTCTGATCTTCCAGAACCGGTTCCGGTTTTTTTTCAGGTTGTTCAATATCATGAGGAGGGGTTTCCGGTGCAGGTGTCTTAACAGGAATAACCACTGTTTCCTTCACGGGTTCCGGTCTTAAAATCCGGCTGGGATTTATTTCAAATCCGGTAGCAATGACCGTTACACTTATTTTATTACCAAGATTTGGATCGTACCCATTTCCCCATATAATATTGGCATTATCGCCGGCAGCGTTCTGTAAATAATCAATAATATCGCCAATTTCTCCCATCCGGACTTCATCGTCACCCGAGGTGATATTCAGCAGAATATTTTCTGTACCATAGATATCATTGCTATCGAGCAACGGGGACTTCAATGCTTCTTCAGCAGCCCTTAAAGCCCTGTTTTCTCCATCGGCAAAACCGGTTCCCATTATGAAAACACCGCTCTCCCGCATGACGGTATTCACATCGGCAAAGTCAATGTTGATATTACCATGAAGGGTGATAATCTCTGCACAACCTTTCACCGCAGCAGCTACAATGTTATCGGCCTGTGCGAATGCTGCCCTGGCGGGAAGATCGCCGTAAACCTTATGCAGATTCTCATTATTGATCACCAGCAGACTATCCACGTAGCGTTCCAGCCTCTTAATCCCTTCCACGGCCTGTTCATAACGAAGACGTCCTTCCTTCACAGAGGGAAGAGTTACCACTGCGATGGTGAGAATATCCATCTCACGTGCTAATTGAGCAATCACAGGGGCCGCTCCGGTACCTGTTCCACCACCCATGCCGGCAGTGATAAATACCATTTTAGCGCCAGTCTCAAGAACTTCTCTGATCTCAGCGAGATTTTCAATAGCGGCCTGTTCGCCTCTCTTGGGTTTATTCCCGGCTCCACGGCCTTCTGTAAGCGACACTCCAAGCTGAACTTTTACAGGAACAGGGCTGGCCACCAATGCCTGGGCATCCGTGTTGCAGACAAGGAAATCAACTCCGGCTATTCCTTCACGGAACATGTGATTTACAGCATTTCCGCCACCGCCACCGACTCCAATTACTTTGATGATGGAATGATAATCATGTTGAAACCCAAAATTCAACAAATCCTCTGCCTGGTTTTCCATATTATTGAAATATTGTATTATTTAAGCGTTTGATCGTCGTCATCAGCCAGCAATTCGCTGATTCCGACTTTAGCCTTCCCAAACAAATCAGATACCATACCCTTAATACCTGATGTCTGCGGTTTAGGAATCGGTTTTACCCTTGTTTCTGCATGAAATTCATTGGATATAATTGATCCCGAAGGATATTTCTGACTTCTTGCCTGATATAATCCGTTCATCAGTAATCCCAGTAAAGTGGCAGATTCCGGATTTAAGACCTTATCCAGGAAAAGCTGTTCTTTCATGGGCATAACGGGCTTACCGAAACGAACATCCAACCCGGTAAGATAACTGACAAGTTTATCGATTTCTCTCATTCTGGCTCCACCCCCGGTCAATACAATGCCCGCCCCCAGTTTATTCAACAAACCTGTCGAGTCTAACTGATAATTAATTCCTTCAATAATTTCTTCGAGCCTTGCCTGAATGATTCCTGCAAGATTCTTAAAACTAATCTCCCGGGCCTGCCATCCTTCAACTTCAGGGATCTGGGCATATTTATTATCCGGAGCAAGATCGCTGAAAGCATACCCACATTGAACCTTCAACATCTCAGCATGACGGGGAATGATATTGCATCCCTCTCTGATATCATTTGAGATAACATTGCCTCCGAAAGGAAGCTCTGCTGCTAATCTCAATTTATTGCCATAATAGAGCGAAATTCCTGTTGTACCGGCACCAAAATCCAAGAGTACAACCCCGGCTTCCTTCTCATCTTTGGAAAGAAATCCAGATCCCTGTATAAATGGATTAATAAATGCTGATAATAATTCATAACCGGCTTTCTCAATACTGCGCTGAAGATTCTGTTGGTAGGTATCAGCGGCAGAAATAACGCCAAAGAAACCTTCCACACGACGTCCGGCCATCCCGACAGGATTCTGTACTCCTTTCTCTCCGTCAACAATGTACTCCTGTGGGATAAGGTGATAGACTCTCTCCCCTGGGCCTGTTGAATAGCGATGCGCTTCTTCAAGAAGTGAGTTAATCAGGCTTTGCGACACTTCCATGTTTTCTGTCATGCGATAGCCCGAAACCTGTCTGTTAAATATTTTCTGACCGGATATTCCGGCAACAATTTTTTTAACCTGTACGTTAAGCTCCCGTTCCAGAGAACTTACTACTGAACGTATTGATGCAGCTGCCTCATCAATATTCACGACGACGCCATTACGTACCCCCCTTGAAACTCCTTCCGAATAAGCCAGAATCTCAAGTTTCCCCTCCGGCGTCAAACGTCCAATAACGGCTCTGCATTTAAATGTGCCAATGTCAATTGCTGCCACCAATTCTCTTGTCAGGTTCATAGTATTTATTTTTTAGTACAGACTATTTGATTTAAATATTTAGCATTTATCGTTTTATAGGTTGTCCAACCCCACTTTTTAAACCCTTCGGAATACAGCGCTTTAAGATTCCGAAATTTAATTAAATAATCATCAGGTGATCCAAATAAAATTGTTTGATCTCCAACTCTTGGAATCATGGTAAGATCTCCATTAGGACCCACATAAATCTGGTCAATTTGTGCTCCCCAAAACTTATCCTCGTTTAAAAAAGAAATAAGAGGAAGTAGTTTTTCTTTCGCATATTCATTTGAAAAATTTCCTCCAATAATGATCACCCTGGGGGTATATCGTGCTGACCAATTGATTGATAGACCGTTCTGATCCATATAGTAAGTGCGACCAAACCCCATGACCCTGCAAACCGGAGTCCTTTGTTTTATTCTTACGACCAACGATCCTCCATTTTTCTCACCATAATTAAAAACATTGGTGAAGACAGAGACTCTTTCAATGGCATGAATTTTCTGTAATCCTTCCTCAATTCTTCTGAGTTTTACATTATTCATATTTTTGCCAAAAATTCCACCGTAATTAGACTTAACCCACTGCTCTATGTCATTGCTCCTTAAAAATCCAATTTCTGACGAATCGGTAATAGCCACCTTTACATCACGGCAAGCCAGATTTTTACTCTGAATTACAGAAAAACCAAACGAAACAGCCACAAGAATAACTGCAACAGACCAAAAAATAAGAGGTATAAATTTCCTAATCATTTTCCCTTTTCTTCAGATATTCTATAATAGGTTCAGCAAGACGGTCTATATCTCCGGCGCCAAGTGTTATCAATATATCAGGATCATAATTATCAAGTATCAAAGGAATATCACTTTTATTACACCTGACTTTATTTTCCAGATTCATATAATTCAAAATCAAACCTGAATCAACTCCTGGAATTGGTTCTTCTCTTGCAGGATAAATCTCCAGGATCAAAGCCGCATCAAGCAAATCCAGGCTTTTTGCAAATCCCTCTGCAAAATCCCTTGTCCTTGTAAAAAGATGGGGTTGAAATATCCCGACTATTTTTTTACCCGGATAAAGGTCGCGTACAGATCGTATGGTCGCCTCCAGCTCTCTTGGATGATGAGCATAGTCATCAATATAGATCGTTTTTTTACCGGAGTAACGAATATCAAATCTTCTGACGACTCCCTTATATTCCGGTAAAGATAAGCGTATTTCCTCTTCTTTAACTCCATTTAACAAAGCTGCACTGCAGGCTGCAACAGCATTTTCCACATTCATCAAACCCGGATACGATAGTCTTAAATCCTTTATTTCCCCGAAGGGAGTTTTCAGATCAAAATGGTAAGAACCCTCCTTTACCACAATATTTTTTGCCGCAAAATCTGCATCGGCCGAAATGGAGTAACTATAAACCCGGATATGTTTGCTCCATGTTTCCTCCATATCAAGTCCGTATCTGTACAATAAAGTCCCGCCTGGTTCAATTTGTGAAATAAATTCTTTGAAAGATTTGATGACTTCTTTATGGTTACCGTAAATATCCAGATGATCAGCATCCATATAAGTAACTACTGCGGTCTGGGGATGCAGCTGAAGAAATGATCTGTCAAATTCATCCGCCTCCACCACTATAAAATCACTATCATTCCTGGAGAGTAACAGGTTCGTCCCGTAATTTTTTGAAATTCCCCCCATAAAAGCAGAACAATCTATAGAGGAATTTCTCAATAGATGAGCAGTCATTGTGGTGACAGAAGTCTTGCCATGGGTGCCTGCAACAGCAATGCATCTCTTGCCGGCCGTAAGGATCCCGAGGACTTTGGATCGTTTGTAAATATCAAAATTATTCTTTCGAAGATACTGCATCTCATCAAAAGATTCTGCCACAGCAGGGGTGTAGATAACGAGAGTCGAATCTTTTTCTTCCAGGGAAGGTACTTTATTCAAATCTTCCTGGTAATGTACCGGAATACCCTCGGCTTCCAATTCCCTTGTAAGGGTTGAAGGTGTTCTGTCATACCCCTCAACTTTTTTACCGATGAAGCGGAAATAACGTGCCAAAGCACTCATCCCGATCCCGCCGATGCCAAGCAGATAAACCTTTTTTATATTTTGTTGTTCAATCATTTCCGTTTTTTAATAAAGCTGTGATTACTTCTACAATATCCCTCGTCGAATCAGGGGTGGCCAACTTTCTTATATTTTGAGACAGAACTTCACACCTGGATTCATTATTCACCAATTCCAGGGCAGTATCCACCAATGTCGCAACAGATTCAGAATCCTTCACAAGAACAGCAGCATCTTTCTCCACCAACGACATTGCATTATGGGTCTGATGATCTTCGGCTACATTTGGAGAGGGTACAAGAACCGATGGTTTGCCAACTATACACAGTTCGGATATAGTCCCCGCCCCTGCCCTCGATATTACTATGTCAGCAAGCAAAAATGCAAGATCCATTCTGTAGATAAATTCATGAACCCTGAGATTGGGGATCTGCATCTTATCCAGCAGTGTTTTTATATCCTGATAATAGTACTTTCCAGTTTGCCAGATTACCTGAACGTTTGAATTTTTAATTTTTCCCAATCCGGCAATAATGCTTTGGTTGATGGTACGTGCTCCAAGACTGCCTCCCAGAACCAGTATTACAGGTCTTCCCGGAACTGCCTCAAAATATTTTAAGGCTTCCTCCTTTTTTCCCGAATTGATCAGCAATCCGCTTCTCACAGGATTCCCGGTGTAAACAATTTTTTCAGCAGGGAAGAAACGATCCATCTTATCATAGGCCACACAGATTTTGTTCGCCTTTTTCCCCAATATCCTGTTGGTCACTCCAGCGTAGGAATTCTGTTCCTGCAACACAGTCGGAATCCCCATATTATTGGCCTGACGAAGTATAGGGCCACTGGCATAACCACCAACTCCAACAACCACATCCGGTTTAAATTCCTTAATAACTTTTTTTGCTTTAAGCAAAGATCTTATCAGCTTTGGCAGGAAAGACAGATTTCGCCAAATTTCCCCTCTGTAAAAACCAGCCACGGGCAACCCAGTAATAGTGTACCCTGCGGCCGGAACTTTTTCCATTTCCATCTTACCTTCAGCTCCGACAAACAGAATTTGACAATCCGGGAAACGTTCCTTCAAACCGTCGGCAATAGACAAAGCCGGGAAAATATGTCCCCCGGTACCTCCTCCGCTGATTATAAATTTATAACTACCCATTGTTTGATAATGTAACATCCTCATCCGGGAGTACTCCTTCCGGATTGAAATTCTCTTCTACTTCCTGCTTGGCCAACTCATCGGTTTCAGAACTGACACTTAGGATTAATCCGAACGTTACCGCAGTAAAAACCTGTGAGGTACCACCCCAACTAACCCACGGCAACGGTTGTCCGGTAACAGGAAGAGCTCCGGAAGAGACTCCCATGTTGATCATTGCCTGCAAAATTATAATAGCTACAGCTCCGGTAGCCAAAAATGCAGGATAAGTTCGACTGCACCTTCGGACAATTATTCCGCCACGCGTTAAAAATATCAGATACAATAATGGGACTCCAACTCCCCCTATTAATCCGTATTCTTCAACAATTATTGAATAAACAAAATCATTATAAGCAGCGCTCATAAAATTACTCACATAACTTTTACCCGCGCCTACTCCCATTATTCCGCCCCGGTGAATAGCAACCTTTGCAAAATCGGCCTGCGTTAGCCCTTCCGCAGAGGCTTTATCTCCTTTGATATGTCTTTCTATACGGGCCCGTACTGTTTGTATTCTACCAAAATTTCCACGTTCAGGGAGAAGAGGAGCCGCAAAATAGATAATCAAAACAAAAGCGATACCTGCAACAAAAACGAATCCAATATATTTCAAAGGAATTCTGCCTACAAACATCATTATGAGGGTAGTCCCCATCAAAAGGACAGCAGAAGAAAAGTTGGCCAATGAAATCAGCAAACAGAGAATTCCAACTCCTGTGATAATTTTAATAAAAGCTATTCTTAAATGGGCTTTGTCTTTTTGGCTTTTAGCCAACATTCGTGCCACCCAGATAACCAGTGACACTTTTGCTAATTCAGCAGGTTGGAAACTGATAAATCCCAATGGTAGGGTACGCCCGGTACCTTCTCCGGATCTTCCGATAGCCAGACCAAGCACCACAAAAGCAAGCGCTACTAAAAGGGCCAAATTGGCTATCTTGTTGTAAAATTTTACCGGGACATAATTTAACATGATGATTATCGCGGCGTACCCTATTCCCTGATAGATCACCTGACGAATAATATAATATGTTGTATTACCTCCTGCCTGACGATAAGCCAGGGCTCCAGTGGAACTATAAACAATTAATAATGAAAGACACGACAATGCCACCATTACCATCCACATTATCCGATCACCCTTGATGTATTTTTTAAGTTCCCCGGTATCCATCTGATTAATTAAAGATTTCTGACAGCTTCTTTAAATTTATTGCCCCTGTCTTCATAATTCTTAAACAAATCAAAACTTGCACAAGCCGGCGACAACAATACAGTATCTCCTTTTTGAGCAAGGAAATATGCGTTTCTGACTGCCTCTTCCATACTGCTGGTTTCAACAATCTCTTTGTTCATCCCGCTGAAAGCAGAAATTATCTTTTGATTATCCTTTCCAAGACAGACAATGGCTTTCACTTTCTGTTTTACCAGATCATTTAAAGCTGAATAATCATTACCCTTATCTACCCCACCAACAATCCAGACTACAGGAGTTGCCATACTCTCCAGTGCATACCATACAGAATTTACATTTGTCGCCTTTGAATCATTAATAAATTCAATATTATGGACCCGCAAAAACCTCTCGAGGCGATGTTCGACTCCCTGAAAATCTTTTAAACATTCACGGATGCCTTCCTTGCGAAGTTTTAATATACTTCCCGAAATTCCCGCAGCCATAGAATTGTAAATATTGTGTTTCCCAGGTAAGGATAGATCATGAATTGTCATATCAAAAGCATTATTGTTAACGTTAATTTTTATGGTTGTATCTTCAATCCAGGCACCTTGTTCCAATTTATTTAGGATGGAGAAGGGTATTTTACTGGAATTAATTTCTTTTTTTCTGAGTTCTTCAGTTATAATCGGATCATCTGCACAATAGACAAACCAGTCTTCAGGTCTCTGGTTTCTGATAATCCTGAATTTAGAATCCACATAGTTTTGCATTTTATAATCGTACCGGTCCAGATGATCAGGTGTAATATTCAGCAATACTGCTATGTTAGCCCTGAAATCAACCATTCCGTCAAGTTGGAAACTCGATAACTCGATTACATAATACTCAAAGTCATCTTCAGCTACTTGTAAAGCAAAGCTCTTCCCAACATTACCAGCTAATCCGACATTCAGGCCTGCCCGCTTCAGCAGTTCATAAGTCAGCATTGTTGTGGTTGTTTTACCATTGCTTCCTGTTATGCAAATCGTTTTTGCATTGGTATACCTGCCTCCGAACTCTATTTCTGAAATAACAGGTATATTTTTTTGCCTCAACATTTTAATAATCGGAGCTTTCTCAGGTATTCCAGGACTCTTTACAACCAGATCCGAATCCAAAACGATATCCTGACTGTGAGTATTTTCTTCATAAGGGACACCATATTTTTCGAGTACAGATTTGTATTCATCGTTGATTGCTCCATTATCTGAGAGAAATACCTTAAAACCTTTCTTTATTCCAAGTACTGCAGCACCAACACCGCTTTCCCCGCCTCCAAGTACAATTAATTTTTTCTGTTCCATTTTTAACGCATTTTAAGGGTAGCTATAGTTAGGACAGCCAGTATAATTCCTATAATCCAGAATCGTGTTACAATTTTAGCTTCCGGAAATCCTTTCTTTTGAAAATGATGATGTAAAGGAGCCATCAAAAGGATCCTTCTTCCTTCGCCATATTTCCTTTTTGTATATTTAAACCAGGCAACCTGGAGTAAAACGGAAACGTTCTCCACGAGGAAAATTCCACAAAGCAGCGGAATCAATATCTCTTTTCTGATGATAATAGCGAAAACAGCCAGTATACCTCCCAAAGCCAAACTTCCTGTATCACCCATGAATACCTGCGCCGGATAGGAATTGTACCATAGGAAACCTATTGAAGCCCCGATAAATGCGGACATAAATACAGTTAGTTCCCCACTGTTAGGAATATACATAATATTCAGATATCCGGCATAAATAATATTACCCCCCAGATAGGCAAAGACTCCAAGCGTTGCTCCGCTGATGGCTGAAGCCCCGGTCGCGAGTCCATCAAGGCCGTCAGTCAGATTTGCTCCATTTGAAACGGCTGTAATGATGAAGATGATCATTATGGAATATAACAGCCAAACCCATACTCCCCCATTATCCTTTAAAAACCAAAGCAGCCATTTATAATCGAACTCATGATTTTTTACAAAAGGAATGGTCGTTTTGGTGGATTTAGTTTCAACCGTCATTGGCTGAACTTCCTTCTCATTGATTTCGTAAGCACGGTCTTCAGTTCGGATGGTACCTCTCACATTCTGTACTTTCTCCCTGATAACCACATCATCGCTGAGATAAAGAGTAGCTGCCACAACCAAACCCAAAAGAACCTGACCAAGGATTTTAAATTTCCCGGCTAACCCCTTTTTATTATTAAGAAAAACTTTGATATAATCATCTGCAAAACCGATCATTCCAAGCCAAACTGTTGTAATGATCATCAAAAGAATATAAATGTTATCGAGCCTGCCAAACAGTAAGGTGGGGATTAATATGGAACTGAGGATAATAATTCCTCCCATGGTAGGCGTTCCCTTCTTTTGTAATTGCCCTTCAAGGCCGAGATCGCGGATTTCATCATCGATCTGCTGATTTTGAAGAACGTGGATGATCTTTTTCCCAAAAATGGTGGAAAAAAGTAAAGCCGTTATGACCGCCAGAGAAGAACGGAACGAAATATAATCAAACAGCCGGGCTCCCGGGAAATTAAGCGATGCAAGATATTTAAACAGATAAATCAGCATTTTTATTAATTTTCTCTGGTTATATTGAATATTTCACAAACTACTTCCCGGTCATCAAAATGATGTTTCACACCCTTGATTTCCTGATAATTTTCATGTCCTTTCCCTGCTATAAGAATAATATCTCCAGGTTTTGCCATCATACAAGCTGCCCGGATTGCTTCCTTACGGTTTGTGATGGTTACAACTTTGGAGATTTTATCAGAAGGTACACCCTTCCTCATCTCTTCAATGATAGCCTCAGGCTCTTCTGAGCGAGGATTATCCGAAGTTAATATAACACGGTCACTGGCAATAACCGCCTCGAGAGCCATTTCCGGTCGTTTTGTTCTGTCCCGGTCTCCTCCTGCTCCAACGACCGTAATCACGCTCTCATTTCCTGAACGTACTTCATTAATTCCGGATAAAACATTTTTAATAGCATCAGGAGTATGTGCATAATCAACAACGGCAAATACACCCATAGGCGATCTGAAAACCTCAAACCTTCCATCCACGGGATGAAGCAAACTTATTATACGAAGCACTTCATCAGGATCAGCACCTAACTTAACAGCCGTACCATAAACTGCAAGGAGATTATAAGCATTGAAATTTCCGACAAAATGAGTCCAAACTTCGGATCCATTAACCCGGATTAACATCCCGTCAAAATGGCTTTCAATAACCTTTACTTTGAAATCTGCCATTAATTTTGCAGAATAGGTGAATTGCTGTGCCTTTGTATTCTGCAACATCACCATCCCATTCTTGTCATCAATGTTTGTCAATGCAAAAGCCGAAGGCCCCAACTGATCAAAAAATTTCTTTTTTGCATCACGATAAGCTATAAAAGTCTTATGATAGTCCAGGTGATCATGGGTAAGATTGGTAAATACACCGCCCACAAATTCAATCCCCGCAATACGATCCTGATCAGCAGAATGAGAGCTTACCTCCATAAAACAATATTCACACCCTTCATCTCTCATTTTTGACATCAGTTCCTGAATCTGTAACTGATCAGGCGTAGTGTGAGTGGAAGGGTATTGTTTATCATTTACATAATTACATACTGTGGAAAGAAGACCGGCCTTATATCCAAGTTGTTTGAATAATCTGTATAACAAAGTAGCGGTGGTTGTTTTACCATTAGTCCCGGTCACGCCTACTACTTTCATATTTCGGGAAGGTTCTCCGTAATATTTTGATGCTATTTGGCCAAATACTTTCGAAGAATTTGATGTTTGTATCCAGGTAATATCCTGAAATTGGTTTTGGGGAATTTTTTCACACACTACAGCTATAGCCCCGCTATCAATCGCAGCATCAATAAACCTATGACCATCAATATTTGTTCCAGGGACTGCTGCAAAAAGAAATCCAGGCAATACTTTTCGCGAATCAAAAGCAATACCATTGATTTCAAAATTCAAATTACCTGTAACGGATACCCCATCAATTCCTTTTATAAGTTCAGCTAATATCATAATTGCTCGTTTTAACTTAATCGTATAGCAATACTCTGTCCCCGGCGAATCTTAGTACCTGCTTTCAAGGACTGAAATTTCACTTTACCCCTTCCATTTAAGGTTACTCTTAAACCACATTTTTCAAGAAGATAAACTGCATCAGTAGCTCCCATGCCTTTTACATTGGGGACCACTCCTTCTTCAACTTTACGGTTATTTAATTCCAAACCATCTTTATCCGGAGCAGCTTCCACCCATTTCGAATGGAGGAAAGCAAATCCATTGAGGATATCTAATTCGCCCAATACATTGGCAATATCTTTCTTCCGGCCTGCTGTCAATCCCGGAATTTCAGGGTCATGCTTGGGTTTCTTTACTTTAATTTCATCTTTCAGGCCCAATTCATAGGCATACACATAATCAGAAATTTGTCTGAATACCGGACCGGCTACCGATGCTCCGTAATAATCCCCACCCTTAGGGCCGTTTATCACCACGATACAGGAGTATTTAGGATCATCTGCCGGGAAATATCCTGCAAAGGACGATTGATAAACTTTCAATCCTCCGTGGTTGTACCCTTCCCTGCGGTTGGCAACCTGTGCCGTACCGGTCTTTCCGGCAATCTTATAGGCAGATGTCTTTAAAGCTTTGGCAGTTCCGTTTTCAACTACTCCCTCCAGCATGGTTTTGGCTTTCCGGATGGTTTTTGCCGATGCAACCTGCCATATCAGCCGTTCTGTGCCAAAACTCTTACGTACCCGACCATCCTCGGTAATGGCTTTGACCAGTCTCGGTTTCATCATACACCCGTTATTGGCGACCGCATTGTAAAAGGTTAGTGTCTGTAAAGGGGTTACCTTTATCTCATAACCAAACGACATCATAGCAAGTGAAACACCGGACCAGTATTGATCACCCGGCTTTTTGATATAAGGTTCGCCGGTTCCTTTAATTCCGATATCCAGTTTTTCATCCATCCCCATTTTACAGATCCTCTTAACAAAATCTTTTTCCTGCCCCTGGTATGACTGGGTAATCAGTTTAGCAATTGCAACGTTTGAAGAACATTCGAAAGCCTGTTTGGCTGTTAGTTTTCCATGTCCTCCCGTTTCGTAATCACTGTCATGAATCGGCAATTTCTTATAAACCCATAAACCCTTGCCGGTATCTACAATTGTTGAAGTATCTATTTTGCCGTCCTCCATGGCAGCCATATAAGTAACCAGTTTAAAGGTCGATCCCGGTTCTGAATTACCGGCATTACCAATTCCATAATTCTGATATCCACCCACCAGTTCCCCTGCACTATTCCTTCCGAAATTGGCAATGGCTTTAATATCTCCTGTTTTAACCTCCATCAGGATAGCTGTGCCGTATTGGGCATGTGTCCTATCCAACTGCTGTTTAAGGGCCCAGGTAAGCTGATCCTGCATTTTGACGTCAAGAGTTGTTACTACATTAGAACCATCCTTGAGATCATCCTTACTGATAACAAACCACCTTCCCGACATATTTTGTTTCAGTGCGATTCCCTCTTCCCCCCGGAGCTCCTTTTCAAAAGCATTTTCCAATCCAAAAGCGCCGGCAGGTCTGTCATCCCCTTCGACCATTCCCTTGTTTAATTTTCCAAGAGTCCGGATAGCAAGACTTCCAAAGGGATAAATTCTTTTGTTCTCCTGTTCAGCAATTAATCCCCCGCTGTTTCTGCCGGCTCTCAATATCGGAAACTTCCTGATTTTTTCAAGATCTTCATAGTTGACCTTACGAGGGGTAATCAGCCAATAACGCTGTTTTGAATGATAAGCCCTGCGCAGTGAAGAAGCATATGATTTAGCTGACCTGTCTCTAAAAAAATGGGAAAGGCAAAGTGACAGGGAATCCACCTGATGATTAAAGATTTTCGAAAGCCCAGGCGCTCCCATATCCATTCTTAATTCAAAATAAGGAACAGAGGTAGCAAGAGGGCTCCCATCCTCGGCACAAATATCCCCTCTTCGGCCTGAGATAGGTACTTCCTTTACTTCCATCTTTTCCCCTTTTTCTCCCCACTCTGAAGTATGTTGTATAATAAAAACTTTCACTATGATATACAGCGTAAAAACGAGGATGATCGCATAGATCAGGCCGAATCTTGATAATATGGCTTTCCTGATATCCATCCTATTCTTTCTTTTCGTCCTCCTTAACTTCTTCCTTTTCTTCTTTCTTTACGTAGATCTTCTTGGGCGGCTCCTTCGACATTTCCAAATCCAAACCACTCTTCTTTACCTTATCGATGATCAGGGACGGACGGCTAAGTTTCATAACATCAGCGGCAACAGATATTGATTTTGAACGCAGATCCTTCAAAGTATCTTCCAATGCCGTCATCTCACGGATTACTCTTTCTGATTTATACCTCACAGATATATTGGCCAGCAGCATGAGAAAAACAACAAACAAAAGCAGCCTGTTTCTGCGGAGCCATTCGCTCTCCAGAAAACGTCCGTTCAGTACTTCCCGGACAGATACCTTTTTCTTTCTTTTCTCGTTCATCCTTTCAGATCTTCTCTGCAATTCTTAATTTACCGCTTCTTGCTCTTGGATTTCTTGAAATTTCTTCTTCACCGGGAATAATTGCCTTCCTGGTTATGAGTTTAAAAGGCGTAATTGAATTTCCAAAAAAATCCTGTTCTATCTTCCCATCGATTCTGCCTGACCGCATGTAATTTTTAGCAAGCCGGTCTTCAAGCGAATGATAAGAAATTATAACCAACCGACCTCCCTTATCAAGTACCTCAATGGTGCTTTCCAGAAAATCGGTCAATACCTCTATCTCGTTATTTACTTCAATTCTCAATGCCTGAAAAACCTGAGACAGATATTTTTTCTCTATTTTTTTCGGAACAACTGGCTCTGTTATATCCAAAAATTGATTAATGGTTTCAATGGATTCCTTTTCACGGGCAGAAACTATTACAGAAGTCAGTGATCTCCAATTTTGAATTTCTCCATATTCCCGAAAGATCTTTCCAAGCTGGTCCTCCTCATAATTATTAATGACTTTCGCCGCATCAAGATCAGATTTCTGATTCATGCGCATATCCAGTCTTGCATCAAACCGGAATGAAAAACCCCGTTCTGCCACATCAAAATCATGAGAGGATACCCCAAGATCTGCTAAAACCCCATCAACCTTTTCTATCCCATAGTAACGGAGAAAATTTCTTAAATATTTAAAGTTATGCGGCACAAAAGTAAAGCGGTCATCCTTGAAAATATTTTTCTGAGCATCTTCGTCCTGATCAAAGGCAATAAGCCTCCCTTCACCCAACTTTTCAAGGATAAGTCTGGAATGTCCACCGCCCCCGTAAGTTACATCCACATAAGTACCACCGGGTCGAATATTCAGTCCATCTATACTCTCCTGGAGTAAAACCGGTTCATGATATACATCCATCTATATTTGATTCCTCCCTTAATCCATCATCGGACCACCAAGAAGTTCTTTGTATAATCTTACATATTCTTCATCACTCAACCTCGAAGACTTGTGACGTTCAGGCTCCCATAATCTCATACGCGAACCTTGTCCCGTAAATACGGCTTCTTTCTTAATTCCTGCGTAATTGAGCATCTCCCCCGGGATATTCAGACGGCCGTTTTCAGCCATCCCGATTTTCGCAATTTCTTCATAATATCTCGAAAGCATTTTACTCTGAACAGGATCATCCATATTAAGCCGCTGTCGCAGCTTTTCCACTTTCGTCAACCAGGTTGAATAAGGATAGATATTTAAACACCGGTCGTAAACATCCTTTTCAATCACAAAAGTCATTTCCATGGCCTCACCCATCTCTTTTTTGAAAGAAGAAGGAAGCACCACACGACCCTTATCGTCAACAGTAGCAGGATATATGTTCGAAAATGTTACCACCAGTAGATTGAATATCAATTCATGGTAAAATTAATATTTTTCCACATCATGACAAAACATGACACAATATTCCACAATACTTTTTCTCAACAGTTTGTTAATAACTTTTCAGAACAATTGTTGATAACTTCATTTTTCTGTTCATATCTAATCCGGAAAAGTTAATAACTCTTCCGGGAAAATGGCAGATTTTACCCTTACTTTTTAATATTTAAAAGTGATTCATTAAAAATCGTGCAAAGTTCTTTATTTTCATAAAGAAAAAAACATACTGCGATTTTATTTTACTTTTGGCAATAAAAATTAATGCTCAGGTAAAATGGACAATGAACATTCTTCATCTCATTTAAAACCAATCGTTTTAAAGGATCTGATTGCAGAAAAAAATCCCAGGCTGGCTAATCGGATTCCCGGCTTTGTTTATGGATTTATGAACAGGCTTCTTCATATCAGGGAAGTCAATGAGATCAGTGCAAAGTACGGGAATCTTCATGGGATTCCTTTCATAGAGGCACTTTTTGAGCATTTCAATATTAAATTCGTTTATGAAGGTACGGAATATCTTCCACACAACGGCCGGTTTATATTTGCATCCAATCATCCTCTGGGTGGTTTTGATGGCTTAATCCTGATCTATGGAGTAACCAAGTATCTGGGAGAATCATTATTTCTTGTCAGGGATGAATTAACAAAAATCGGGCCTTTAAAGGAACTTTTCATTCCGATTAATAAATTTGGCAACCAGCAAGCATCTGCTTTCCAGATCAATGAAGCCTACCGGTCAAATTCTCAAATCCTCATTTTCCCCTCAGGTCTTGCTTCCCGGAAGATACAAGGAAAGATCATCGATCTTGAATGGCACAAACATTTTGTGCAGAAATCAATAGAATATCACCGGGATGTTATCCCTGTTCATATCAGCGGTAGGAATACATGGTTCTTTTATTGGCTGGCCAACTTCCGCAAAACTCTCGGAATAAAAATAAACCTTGAAATGTTTCTTCTTCCGGACGAATTATTCAGACAGAAGAACAAAACATTTACCATAACCTTTAAAAAACCTATCCCCTGGGAAACTTTTGATAAATCCAAATCGGCAAAGCAATGGGCTTCTGAAGTAAGGCAAATTGTTTACAATGATAAGGATCTTATCAAAAATTTCTCCAGATAAGAGATTCAATGCAATTATTATTAATTTTGACAATTGATTCACCATATTAAATAATGAAGGATATCATTGCTCCGGTTCCAAGAGAACTCATTGAGGCTGAACTTACCCCTGAAAAATTCCAACGGAAAACCAATAAATCCGATAATGAGATTTATATTTTTACAGCTCATGATTCCCCTAATATCATGAGAGAAATAGGCCGTCTGAGAGAACTTACCTTCAGGGCTGCCGGCGGAGGCGTCGGTGAAGAGGTGGATATAGACCATTATGACATTACCGAGGACCATCCCTATAAACAACTCATTGTCTGGGATCCGGCAAGGAAAGATATTCTTGGCGGGTACCGTTATATTCATTGTGCAGGTCTGCCAAGAGATAAAAACGGAGAAGTACCCTTGGCCACTTCCCATCTCTTTAAATTTTCGGATGAATTTATCGACGACTACCTCCCCAATGTCATTGAATTGGGACGCTCTTTTGTGCAGCCTGAATATCAGTCAAGCAAGGCAGGATCAAAGGCTCTTTTTGCACTCGATAACCTTTGGGACGGCCTCGGAGCCCTGATCATCGATCATCCCGAGATAAAATATTTCTTCGGGAAAGTAACCATGTACACTCATTACAATCAGAGTGCCCGCAATGTTATTCTCCATTTCTTCCATAAGTATTTCCCCGATCCGGATCACCTGGTGATGCCCAAAAAGCCCATGCCTTATTCACCCGATACCGAACGGTATAACGCCATGTTCGATGGTAAAGATTATGATGAAGCCTACAAGATACTTTCACAGGAAGTCAGAAGTTTAGGAGAAAACATTCCTCCTCTTATCAATGCCTATATGAGCCTTACACCAAGCATGCGGACTTTCGGAACTGTCATCAGCGATGAATTTGGCGATGTGGAGGAAACTGGTATACTTCTTGACATTGATGATATGTACGACGCCAAAATTGACCGGCATATCTCGACCTATCTTGAAGAACTGGCGGATAAACAGGAAAATCCAAAACTGAGATTTCAATAAAGCCGGATTTCCGAAACAGATTTGCCAGGCGGTATCAGATAAATTGCCCTAAGTAAAAAGCAATGGTAACTTTGTATATTGGAAGAAATAAATCTATCCTCAGGTATTGATATACACAGATTTGAAGGAAAGGCAGCCAATATCAAATTGTTTTAACTCCGGGCAAACAGGGAAAATTCAATCAGATTGAAGACGACTTTGTTGTGTCATTCGACCTTCCACAAAAAGAAAGAAAACGCTCCTCATCCCCCGCATTAATAAGGTGAGTTCGATCTAAGCGAAGATTACAAGCTTATGTTCGGTTACAGAAGCCAAAGGTAAAATATCATAACGACTCATAGCGTATCATAGCGTGTCAAATGCATAAATGTTCAGGTTATAAAAAACATTCTTTTTACTTTTAAGTCAAAGCAGGATAAGCGTACCCAAAGCGTACGCTTTGGGTAGTACCTTCTCCGTACCAACTCCATACCAAGTCCAGTAAAAGGCTTACCGGATGGAAGCGAAGAAATGGCATCTTTGCTCCGGGGGTAAAGTCAAAGAAATAAGGAAAATGTGTCGGGCATAATGTGAAAACAAAACCCTGTTATTCTCAAATCAAATATTTTTTGCAAATCTTACGTCGAACTCACAATAGGAAACTCAGAGTGGATAATAATTATCTCAGGTTATTCGTATAGTTTATAACAACCCGAAACAGCAAAAAAGTCAAAGGACCAGGAAGACAATACAGAATAATGCAGGCTCTTGCTTTTCAAAGGTATAGTTTATAAGAAATTAAACAACGGCATATATTATTCGGTTCTTTCATATTTTACCCGCATTTCATTCTATATCCCGATACAATTGGGCTCCTGCAATAGATTTTCACGCAAATCACCTGCAATTTTTTGGTTTCTGTAACAAGTAAAATCAAGATACGTATGAACTAAAGTAATTCGTTTTATTGTTTAAATTAAAAATTCTACTAATTATGAAAACATCAAGGATATTTGGGAGTTTAATTCTGGCTCTCTTCCCGGTTTTATTATATGCCCAAAGAATTGAACTACCCAGTGTGGAAATCCAATATCGTCAGGATAAAGTCCCGGCTGTAGTTAAAGATGCTGCTTTGCGTGATTTTGGACCAGATCATAAACCGATGGCCTGGATAACTCCGCAAAGTGTTTATAATACGACCAGATGGGAACAAACGGAAAATGTAGATAACATGGATATATATTCATATGCCCTCCATACCGGGACTACAAATGGTGATCGTCTGGATGCTATCTATTCGCCTGAGGGGAAAAGGATAAGTTCAAGAGAATTTATGAAGAATTTCAGGACTCCGGAAAATATCTTAATGACTTTGTACAAGGGTGAATACAAGGATTGGAGTGTTAAAAACAACTTCCATGTAATCAAATCCCTCTCCAATGGCTCTGAAAAAGAACGTTATAAATTTGTCTTGGTAAAAGGTAAAGAAAAAAAGAATCTATATTTTGACAATGAGGGGAATATCGTGGGTAAAAGAAGTTATTTACTGGCCCTGGCAGATTGAAAAACTGAATCGTCATTTTCTAAGCCATCGGTTTATCCGATGGCTTTTTTTGATTTTATCCATTCTTAAAATAAAGCTCTTTTCAAATGCAGATGCAGATGCAGAACATCTTCCCGATTTGATTTTACAGGACAAGAATTGCGCTCTTACGGCTATCCTCTGATTTACAAATACTTTCCTTTATTGGTTTTATCCCTTGAATTATCCGGGATAGGTTATGCTTTGAAAGTATTGCACAATAAAATTCCACTTGCCAACATTTCGAAACATATTTAGGGGAGGCCGGCACCATTGTTTAATCCCTTGGCGGCAGCTCCTGCGGAGGTAAGTTAGGCAAAGGGGGCATTTCCGGCGGAATACCCGGCTGGGAAGGCAAGTCCGGTGGAATGATCGGCGTGGAAGGTTCAGGTTGCTCTGGAGATGGTTCAGGAACAGGAATTTGCGTCTTTACAGATCTCATTCGCGGAATTTTCTTCTTCATGATATTAGTCTTTTGATTTGTTCAATTAATAAACACCCAAGACAAGGTGATGTTTAAAAGAAGAAAAAGAAATTACTTCCATTTATAAGCTAACTGCCTGCATTCAAATTTCCGGAATATCCATCCCCCCTGCCCTTCTGCATTTCCGCATGCTTCTGATATGGACCTAAAATAAATTTGTATAAAAAGACCAGCCACCCCAAAAGAAGTGGCTTAGATACCAGCCAGGATTCGGACGTAGCATCCCCGGGGTTTGTGTAATGTTCCTGTAATGTTTGTGTAATGTTCCTGTAAGATTTGATACAGGAATGATACACAAACCATACGCAAACCCCGGGGATGGTACGTCGAAATTAACATCAGTTATCAGTAAAGCCTACAGAAATAATTGAACAGGTCAGGATTTGTATTTTTATAGATGACCGATGCATACCGGTAATTGGTATTCAGGAACCTGGCGTCGTCCTTACCGATCGAAAAAAGAAGAGTAGAGGAAATACTCAGAATAAAATGGGTGGATTGATATTCCAACTTTATAACATTTACATTTTATAGTTAAGAACTGCCATTTACATACAATATGCGTCGTTATATGCCTCATAATGAACTTTTGCCACCAAATTATTAACCATGCACGGCACAAAAAAATAAAGAGGGTGTTCCAAAAGTCACCCTCTTCATTACTATGTCAATCAAACCATAGATATATAGCCCCAAAAGGTAATATTGGGGAACAGCGATGGTTCCTATTTCCTGGCTTTTTGAAGTACCTTTTCCAAATCGACCGGTGCTCCGCCTTTCCTTTTACTTTCATCGGCTGCTTCCATAAAAGCATACAATTCTATCGTCTCTGATGGATCTACAGCAGGTATCCCGGTTTTGAAAAATTCAATAATTTTTACCAATAAGGTGTCATACCCTCCAAAAGTTCCCAGATACAATTCTCCTTTTTCGCCAAAGACAGTACCGCCGTAATCATGTTTTCCTGTACGTGTTCCACGGAAGGTCCCTATGCGGCCATCTTCCCAGGTTCCAACCGCTAGATCCGTACCTTCTGTATGGACGCGAACCACACTCTTGCAGCCTTTTCCCATAACGGTAAATAAAATTTCCACTCCGTGTATTCCGTACCAGAAGAGATCCGCGTGTGACTTCTCCAAAGTAGCGGGGCTGAAAGTATCCGCTCCCAGAACTTTGCCCATTTTTCCCTGTACAACCTCCTGGGCAGTATTCATATACCGGAGGGAAGAAGAGGAGAATACCGGCACATTGTGCTTTTTAGCAGTATCAAATATGGTGATAACATCTTTTAATGAGGCTGAAACAGGTTTATCGATAAACATCCGCTTCCCTGCCTTGATTACAGGTAAAGCCTGCTCCATATGCTTCCGTCCATCCAATGTTTCCAAAAGCACTACATCAACTTTTTTCAACAATTCGTCTATTGAACCAACGATCTCCACCCCCTGCTTTTTAATCTGTTCGGTAAAACCTGCAACTCTGTTAATACTGTCTGGAATATCAGGGCTACCTGCCGTAGGATAAGCCGCCACAAGTTTATACCCTGCAAATTCAGGACCCGCCTGAGGATTATTGAGTGCTTTAGCAAACTCAATACAATGGGAAGTGTCCAGGCCTATAATTCCTACCCGTTTCCCTTCTTCTGCGTTACTGTTGGTATTTGCTGAAAAAGCAGAGTTTGCAAAAGCCAATCCCGCTCCGGCGATTGCTGAAGTGCAAACAAATTTTCTGCGGCTGAATGTGTTTTTCATATTTCTATTAATTAAGCTTTTAATAATTAAAGTAATGAGGTTCAAATTTATTATAAATTTAACTTATATTAATTTCTTTATCTCACTTCTTTTTCAGGCAATCAAAATTCAATCAATGTCGTTTAGCTGAGTCAATAAAGGATTGCTGAGCCCTTTGATCCAGCCAATTTTCAATTAAAAGGTCAGGATTTCACTTCAATTACCATGAATTTCATACATGGCCAACCGGATTAGACTGCTTTGCAGGCATGGTTTCCACTCTTTGCACCCATGAAACCTTGAAACTTTGAAACCCTGTAACATTGAAACCCAAATTCCTTTATTTCTGAATGTGCCTACCTTAACACTTTTGTAGTACCGCCCTTCTCCATCGATATATCAACTTTCGGGTTGGTTTTCCAGGCGCCTCCCGTAAAGTCAGGGATGTCAACAGAGGTTGAACGGTTAGCAACAGATTTTTCGCTTAACGGCGCAATAGAACTCCAAAGAGCAGCATCATAACAATCCTGATCAAGAGGAAGCCCGTTGCGAAGGCAATCTATTAAACGCCAATCCATTAAAAAATCCATTCCCCCGTGACCTCCAACCTTTTTTGCCAATTCACCAATTTTTTTCACTATTGCAGGTTGGTACTTTTTTTCCAGATCTTTAAATTCCTCTGGAGTGAACCATTTATCTTCAATCGAAATTCGCGGAGGTTCAGGATATTTTAAGGCTGATCCTTTGGTCCCGCTTATTTTATGAATCCTTGAGTATGGATTTGGTGATGTTACATCATGTTGCACCATTATCGTGCGTCCCTTGTTAGTAAGGATTGTGGTGGTTGTCATATTGCCCCGGTAGGGTTTGTCCACAAAGTCTTTGAAAAAACTATCCGTTGCCGAAAGTTCCTTTGCCTTTTGATTCATCATAAAATCCCTGCTCATAACTGATACCAGGAATTCCATCTTATCGCCCCGGTTTATATCCATTATCTGGCAAACAGGTCCTAAACCATGGGTGGGATAAAGATTTCCTCTTCTGTTGGAATTTTCCCTTAACCTCCACATGTCCCAATAAGTCTTTTTATTGAAATTGCTTTCAAAAAGGTTGTGAATATATCCACAGTCACCGTGTACAATTTCTCCGAAAAATCCCTGCCTGGCCATGTTCAAAGTCAGCAGTTCAAAAAAATCATAACAGCAATTTTCCAGCATCATACAGTGCTTACGGGTTTTCTCGGATGTCTCCACCAACTGCCAACATTCCTCAATTGTTTTTGCAGCCGGAACTTCAATGCAGACATGTTTTCCATGTTCCATGGCATAAACAGCCATTGGAGTATGCATAGCCCAGGGAGTAGCAATATAGATCAGATCCAGATCTTCCCTGTCGCAAATCTTCTTCCAGTCATCTTTTCCGGTATATAGATCAGGATTAAAACCAGAATTAGCAATATGATTTTTTGCTTTGTCGACCTTTTCAGGAACCACATCACACAGAGCTTTAATGTCTACACCTTCCAAGAGACTGGCATTGTTCAGATGACCCGGGCCTCTGTTTCCCAAACCAATAAAACCAATCCTGACTTTATCCAGCTTTGGCGCTGAATAACCGCACATATTGAATTTCTTGTCTCTTTCTTTTATTGACTTTTCTCTTTTTTCAGTGGCAATGACATTTACCGGTAAAAGGTTAGCTCCGGCAAGACCTGCAGCGGTCAGGGCGCTAAGTTTAAAAAAATTTCTTCGATTAGTTTTCATCTGGGTTTTTTTATTATTGCATGAAAAACAAAAATACATTTTTTAATAGCCCGGCAAGAATTTTTCCGATTTAGTTTTCTTATCTTGACTTGATTTCTTTGCATAATCGTTTTATTCAATGCAACTGAAGAATATTTCTTTGAACCTTGGGGCATTTTCGGAATAATAATGTTCACACTTAACTACCTATCCCAGCTTCTTAAAATCGACCTCAATAGTCGCAGGCTGATCATCTCTGAGAACAGCATCAAAACACTTGATCGGCGACCAGGTTGAGATAGTTTCAATATTTAATGAGTATCCGGTATGTTGCCTAACGTTTATAGACCGTGTCATTAAGTTGTCATTAATGGTCATTGTGCAGCAAAAACAACTAATGACAATCAAATAACCATTAATATCAATATTTGACAAAGAGAAGTCTCAATTAGGAAAGGAAACGGATATTCATTTAATATTTTGACAAATCTTTATATCAAAAAGGCTGTCTATTCCGAAAGTCGGAATGTTTGCCTTTACTAAGATCTATCGTTTTTCATTAAGAGAACACAATATGTATTGCCTTTGAATTTTTTGCCGACATTAGAAAAAAAAGAGTGTGTAACAGAACACGATCTTCACATTAAATAATAGTTTAAAATCTATCTTAATTTTTTAAACTTCTTAATGCAAATCTTTCTTTATTACACACTCTGATTTATACCAGCTTATTCAGAAAAGCTATTTGACTGTCACAGTTCCATTATCCTTAATGATCCGTTTTAAATCGGGGCCATCATAGCCATGATTTGTGGCAACAATAGTGAGGTCAAATGATCCTGCAGCCGGGTAAGTATAATAAGCATACCATCCTCCGGACAATTGGGTTGTAGACAATCCTTGTGCCTTGACCAGACCATAATCACTATAGTAATTGCTTGTAACAAGTACAGGATGATTGTACATATCAATGGAATCAACTGTACTGTTTATCTTTTTCATTATTGTTCTGACGGCACCTGGCCATATTGCGACCAAATCGGCATTGGTATAGACAACTATTTTTATCTTTTTCCCCTTGAAAATCTCAGTAATGAGTGAATCTTTCCCAAGTTGATCAGTCATAAACATCTTGACATCGGTCACAACAGGATCTTTTGTATTGTCCTCCTTTAAACACGAAGTAAGGAATAATGGAACCGTTAAGACCAGAATAATCGATATAAAAAATATTTTTTTCATATTTATTCGAATTAATATAATTATTAATAACCAGGGTTTTGTGTTAACGTATGGTCGATTTGGATCTCAGTTACCGGAACAGGCAGTATTAACTGATATTCAGGTATTAGGGTGGTTCTCCACCTCCTTCCTTCATATTCATTAGTGCTCATCAGGGAAGCTGAGATTATTTCAATCGCCTTACCTGTTCTTACAAGATCAAAATAACGATGACCTTCAAAAGCCAACTCCATTCGCCGTTCGTGAAGTATCCGGTAAATATTCAGATCAGCAACAGCAATCGGAGCCATATTGGCTCTTGCCCTAACCATGTTGACATAAGTTACTGCGGCATTCGGATCTGAAGGCATCAGCGCTTCGGCGTACATCAGAAGTGCATCGGCATACCTGGTAATCATATAGTTATAGTCCGTACCGACTTTGTCATACGCAGCAATCCCGTTGAGAGGGGGCATTAATTTCAAAGGGGTGGGGCAAATCAAACCATTTGAAACAGTAAAGCTCGAATCAACCGTTGCTTTGTACCTGGTCCATTCCTTGTATGAAACAAATTCGTCCATAAGGTTTTTTTCACCTTGATTTAATCCACCGGGGGTACTCATTTTGTAACCATTCACTGCCAATGCATAGTTCATATTCCTGAAATAATAGCTGGGAGAACCTGCGGCAACATTATAATTAACCTCAAAAATTGATTCGGAATTAAATTTATTTGAGGGCAGCCATATTTTCGAATAGTCAGCAAGCAGTGCATAGGTACCGGCTTCTTTATCAACAATCAGTCTTTTTAATGCGGCAGCTGCATTTGTGTTATCTTTCATTGTGAGATAAACCTTCCCCAAGATAGTCAGTGCGGCACCTTTTGTCGCCCTGGCCCCTTCGCTGGCTATAGCCGCATCTCCTTTTTTATAACAATTATCAGCAGCATATTGAAGATCGGGTATGATAACTTTGTTATAGATATCATTAACAGGGGTACGGCCTATACCAAAAGCAGCATTGGGGTCGTCAAGATGTTTAACTACCATTGGTACATCACCGTAAAGCCTGACAAGATAAAAATAAGCAAGCGCACGCAAGAAACATGCTTCGCCTTTGTAAGCTTTAACAACAACTGCGTCCGCATCATTGGCAGGAGTAAAATTATCAATAATATCAATGATATTGTTTGCATTAACAATCATTTTATAGAAAGAAGTCCAATCTGCCGCGTCGGAAAACGAATTGTCTTTGGTGAAGCTATTCCAATTGGAAGAATTGTAACTCGTTGTACCATCATCTGACTCCTGTTCAAGAATATAGGGGAGATCATTAACGGCAAAAATAGTTTGTAATGTCTTATACACTGCCACTACACCTGTTTTAATATCATCAGGAGTTTTAAAGAAAACTCCCGGAGACAGAGTATCCTCAGGTTGTTTATCAAGAAAGGAATCCGAACAACCAAATAACATTGTGGTTATTGCTATGATTAAAAATATTTTTTTCATATCGGCAATTATATTTTTATGTTCATAAAGTAACATTTATTCCAAAAGAGATTATCCTCGTAAGTGGGTATGATCCAACATCAACAGCCTGAGAATAAGAAGAATTACCGGCGTAATTTGCTTCCGGGTTATATCCGGGATATTTGGAAATCATCAATGCATTTTGGATACTGGTGTAAAGACGTAACTGGGAAATGGTCAACCTTTGCACGGTGCTTTTGGGCAAGGTATATCCGAATGAGATATTCTGGATTTTAACGTATGTTCCTTTAAACATCAATTGACCTTGACTATAATTGGTATCCCACGATTTACGATTTGGAGCAGCATATTTTGCATCAGTTCTGTCAGGGGTCCAATAATTATTAAAATATTCATAAATGGTATTCCCGGTGGCGTTAGGCCTGCCAAATAAAGTGTTCTCATTTCCAACCATCGAAACATCGCCACCCTGGACTCCATTCATTTCAATTGATAAATCGAAACCTTTGTAATTAAAAGTATTGGTCATACCCCAGATAAAATCCGGGTTAGGGTTTCCAATAACTGTATAATCATTTGCATCAATTACTCCGTCTCCATTTACATCATAATTTTTAGGTGATCCGGGATTTGAACGTTGCTTCCAAAGCGTTGCACCCGGATTCACAATCGGGTTCGTTTTAACATCTTCCCAGTCTTTGTATGGGCCAAGATAGTCTACGCCCCATAGAAGCGCCATCGGTTTGTTTTCAGTTGTATAGGAATAATTATTTATCAACGGTCGTTTGTCCGCGCCTAAATTAAGTACCCTGTTTCTATAATATGATAAATTAAAGTTAGTGGTCCAATTAAAATCACCCACAAGATTCCGGGTCGTAACCTGGTATTCCAAACCACGGTTGCGCATGGATCCAATGTTTTTCTTGTATGAGCTAAAGCCTGTAATGGCAGGCAATGGCATGTCAAACAACATATTACTGGTCACCTTGTAAAAATAGTCAACACTCAATGATATCCTGCTCTTAAGAAACTGCACATCGATACCAAGGCCATGATCGGTAACTGTCTCCCAGCCAAGCTTCGGGTTGGCAACACGCGAGTCCTGGTAACCGGCAGCGAGTGTTGAAGTTGATCCCAATACATAAGATGTGGCAGAGAGAGAACTTAATGCAGCATAATTACCTATTCCCGCATTGCCAATGGCCCCTATTCCTCCACGGATCTTCAGATCGTAAATATATTGTTTGATAGGAGCAAAGAATGATTCGTCGGAAACCCTCCATGCTGCTGAAAATGAAGGGAAAATACCCCATCTGTTATTCGCGCCGAATTTTGAAGAACCGTCGCGGCGGATACTGCCTGTAAGATAATATTTCCCTCCGTAATTGTACAGAACTCTTGCGAAACTGCCCAGCATTGACTCACTGTTGCAATTAGTATATACGTCCCCGTTTGATACTGTGAGGGCCTGGTTTAACGTTTGAACACTGTTGGTAGGATAATCATATTTGTTAAGATAGGTGTTCCTGCTGGAGGTTTCATCAGCCGAATACCCAATAACAGCATTAACAGTATGCTTACCAAAATTGTGATTATATGTTAAAAAATTCTGGGAGTTCCAATAAAGCTGGGAAGTGATATTGTCCAATCCCTGGGACCTTGAAGTTGGACCAGCTGAAGTAGGAAAATTAGAAGGCAGAAAATAGTTACGTTCCCAATTTTTGAATTGTGAATGCAATTCCGAGCGAAATTTAAGGTCCTTGGTTAGGTTAATTTCTGCAAAAATTGTAGCGAGGTTATTTATGGTTCTGCGGTTATCCTTTACCATAGAGTTTGACAGTGGATTCCCAAAGGGGTTAAGAGTCCATTGCGTCCATTGCATTGGATCTGCTGGTTGACCAATATATGCAGGATTTCCAGCAGCATCATACGCCGGATAAATAGGAGGAATAGCAACCATATTATAAAAATCTGCGGCCGAACCCGTGCCTGAAACAAGATCTTGAATGGATAAGGTTGGAGCAAGCATTAAACCTGTTTTCAACCAGTCATTAATTTTCACCTCAACATTAGCCCTAAATGAAAAACGCTTATAACCGGCTTCTTTCACAATTCCATCCTGGCTGTAAAAACCACCGGATAACATATACTTGAAATTATCCGTTCCACCGTTTGCTGATAGTTGGAAATTCTGAACTTTTCCAATCTGAGTATCTAAAGACTGCCAGTTATTATCATATGGCTGAGATAATATTTCAGGTGAAACCGTTTCCCAACGGTAATATTTGGAAAGTGAACCGGCATTCGCTATGGCCGTTGCATAACTGGAGTAATGAGCCCAGTTATAAATTCTGGTAGCATTGTCATCAGTCCATTTCCACAGAGGAGCATTTGGATTATTCGTTCCAAAATTCGGATCTTCCACAACGTAAGCCGCGGAACGGCCATCCGCGATGAATTTTAAAAAGTCTTCCTTATTCAGCGCTTTCATAGGGTTTAGCATCTGTTCTAAACCGGTGCTTGCGTTAACGCTTATGGTAGGCTTCCCTAATTTTCCTTTTTTAGTTGTAATAATAATAACGCCGTTAGCTGCCTGGGTGCCATAGATTGCGCTCGATGATGCATCTTTTAACACTTCTACGGATTCAATATCGGCTGTATTAATTAAGTTAAATGGGTTTTCGTCTCCGTTGAAGCCGTCTTTAAGAGGAAATCCATCAATGACAATCAGAGGATCCGTGGATGCATTAATTGAATTTACCCCACGTATTCTGATGACTGATCCACCACCGGGAGCATTATTGGAATTTAAAACCCGAACCCCTGCCATTTGACCGGTAATGGCCTGTTCAAAGTTTGAAACAGGCATATCTTTGATCCTTTCCGAAGAAACTGAAGAAATTGCTGTAGAAACATCTCTTTTCTTTTGTGTGCCATACCCCACGGCAACAACTTCGTTGAGACTATAATTCTCTTCAGCAAGAGTTATATTGACATTTGTCTGAACTCCAACTGCAATCTCCTGCGCCTTCATTCCTGTAAACGAAATTTGTAAAATGGCATTTTCAGGAACATTTATAAAGATAAAATTGCCATTAGTGTCCGTAACTACCCCTTTTGTAGTTCCTTTTATAATCACGGAAGCGCCCGGTAGAGGTTCCCCTTTCCCATCTTTCACCTTCCCGGATACTGTTTTTTGGGAGGGCTGTTTCTGTAAATCCTGATTTCCCCCTTCACTGGATTTCTTAATTACAATGGTTCGGTCATCAATTTCGTAAGTAAGACCATGAGGAATCAAGATTTTGTCCAAAACGTCCTCAATTTTGGCATCTTTCATATTAATCTCCTCCACCGAAATGCCCTTAAGATTGTCGGAGCGATACAGGAAATGAAAATCGCTCTGATCCTCAACCATTTTCAGCACTTGCAAAATACTTTTATTTTCAGCAGTCACCTGGAGTTTGGTTTGCTGAGAATAGACACTTGCATGTACCTGCAATAGTCCCGCCAGAATAAATAATATAGTAATCCTCATGATTAAGAAGATTTTTTGCCATCCATGACCCCGGATGGGATTCCATTGTTTTTTTTTCATAAATTTGTCTGTTTTAATTAAAATTTTAGTAATTATCACTGAATGCAATGCGGAGAATGGTGCAAACATTTTCCGCATTTTTCGTTAATCTTCCTTTGTCAATTAATAGTAATCATTTTGTTTTCAATCCTGAACTTCACTTCATTTGTTTTTCCGATTTTTGTCAATATCTCATCAAAATTGGAATAGCGCGGAAGATTCCCCGTAAAACGGATATTCTTAAGGTCCTCACGTGCAAAAACCACATCTACATTGTACCATTTAGATAATGTCTTCATAATCTCGCCGAGGTTTTGATCTTCAAAAACAAACCGGCCTTCCTTCCAGGCAATAAATTGATAAGGATCAACCTTCCGTTTAGAGATTTGTGCTTCAACTGTATTTGTAGAACTTTGTTCATTTGGCGCCAGTGTTTTCCCGTTGCCGGGTTTGTTTTTGAGATAGACTTCTACACTTCCTCTTACCAGTGTTGTATAAATAATAGGATTTTCCTTATAGGAAGAGATGTTGAATTCAGTTCCCAGCACTCTTACTGTTTGTTCTCCCGATTCAACCAGAAAAGGAACTTTTTCATTTTTTGTTACCTGAAAGAAGGCTTCGCCGGAAAGTTCTACTTTACGTTCATCACCGGTAAACTGAACAGGATAACGTAATATTGTTTCCGAATTAAGCCATACCTTAGTTCCATCGGAGAGTTGCAGAAAAAATTCACCTCCGCGCGGAACATTTAAGGTATTGTATTTGATTCCCTGACCAAGGCTTGATTTTTCAGTATATTCAAGCTTGGTACCTTCAATCTTTATATCGGAACCACCCTCCGTCAATTCCCGTTTTTTAGACGATGCAAGGTCCAGAACCGATCCGTCATCAAGAATCAAGGTTGCCCGATTTCTTCCCGGTTTAATGACTTCGACTTTCTCCGCTTTGACTAAGACCGGCATAGTCTTCCCGAAGAATAAAGAGTTAACAACAAAGAAAATTGCAATACAGGAGGCAACTGACAAGGAAGTGATCCAAATCAGGTTATTCCTCTTTCTCTTTAATCCTTTATTTTTGAGTGATTTCCAGGAATTCTCCGTATCCGACATATTCTCATCAAATCCAGAGCCTTCAAGATAATATTGGACAGCCTTATCAAAGTAACGCTTATGCGAAGGACTTTCATTCAGCCATTGAGACAACAATATTTCTTCTTCCTCGGTCAAGGATTGGTTAATCTTTTTCCAAATAATTTCAAAGTCAATGATTACCCTCTCTTTAGCCATAACATGTCTGATTTATTCCTGAGACACACAACTTGCTAAAAAGGGTGACAACCGGTAAATAAATTTGTAATAGTCTGTAGGCTGTAGGCTATAGACTATAGACTATAGACTATACGAGAACTATAAATGAAGAAACATTGTTCGTGTAAATTCGTCCTCAATTTGTGAAATTAGATGAATGAAATTAAAAAACGAAATAAGCCGAGGTTGTTTCAATCAATATTCTCCGCAGTCTATTTTTCGCACGCTGCAACTGAGTTTTGACTGTGTACTCCGTAATTCCCTTAATTTGAGCAATCTCACTGATTTTTTTATCCTCGAGATACTTTAATTTAAAGATTGCAGCCATTTGTTGGGGTAATTGGGCTATAGAGTCATTAATCTGGGTGACAATTATAGGATCCTGAAATTCCTCGCAATTCATCTGATTCAACAAAGCCTCAATATAAAGGAGATTGTGCCGGTCATGGATTTGAAGATCACGTAAATAATTAAGACAGCGATTTTTAACCGATTGAAAAAAATAAGCCTTCAAAGAATGTTTAAGATTAATTTTCTCAGAATTTTCCCATAGGTAAATAAAAAGGTTCTGTACAATGTCCTTACACTCTTGTTGATCAAAAATAAAACCTTCTGCGAACCTTACTAAATGAGGATAATAATTACGAAATAAGGACTCATAAACCTTTAGGTTATGATGTTTAATCTCGTTAAACAATATTTTATCTTCAATGAGCATTTTGAAGAGGTTTTGTCAGGTCGTTTTTTCAATGGAGTAAATATAGTTTTTTTAATTTAATTATCCTTACCGATCACAAAATTACAATAATGAGTCCACTCCGAAAAGTGGCAAGTTGATTTATTTAATTAATAATCAGATATTTAATTGCGTATTATAAATGTTTTATGTAGCTTAGTAGCATAATTATTCAAATAGATAATGTTTAAAAAATCACCTGAATCAGTCCAATTAAACCTCTATGGCTCACCTGAATCATTATTTTCCGGCAAGTCGTTGAAATTATATGAAGACAAAACGGCTTGGCATAACCAATTTCGGCAGCAAGTTACTATGAGGATCAACGAGAACATTTTTAGCCAGCTGTTTTGCCAGAACAATGGCACACCCAATGCTCCTGTTCGCGTATTGGTTGCCATGATGGTACTTAAAGAAGCAGAAGGGTTAAGCGATGAGAAACTTTTCGAAAATTGTCGTTTTAATATGCTGACTCGCAGTGCAATAGGATTACTTAACATTAATGATCCCGTACCCACTGGTTCAACCTACTATTTGTTCCGCAAACGCGTAAATGATTACGCAAAGACAGGAAGTGAAAATCTCTTTGAAGTTGTTTTTGCTGACATAACCAAAAATCAATGTATTGATTTTGAAGTCAGTGGTAAACGCATCCGTATGGACAGCAAATTACTGGGGAGCAATATCGCATGGCTTAGCCGTTACGAGATAATACATGAAACGCTTCGACTTTTTTATAACCAGTTCAAACGACCAGGCCAATTTGACAAAGCCACGGAAGAAAGACTGGATAACCTGCTCAAACTGGAGGGTAATAAAGTCGTGTACACTTGCACCAGCGAGGAGGTCAAATCCAGGCTCAAGGAACTTGGCAGATTGATATACAATATTTTAACCATTCTCCCTGTTTCTGCCGACACTCGTTATCAAACCCTGCAAAGAGTTTTTCATGAGCATTTTAAAGTCGATGAAAATAAAACGGTAATCGCGCGCGAGAATGCAGAAGTACCGGCTCAATCGGTCCAGTCACCACACGATACAGATTGTAATTATCGAAACAAAGATGGCAATAAGGTCAAAGGATACAGTATCAACGTAACCGAAAGCTGTGATGACAAAGGATTAAACCTGATCGGCAATGTCGATGTCCGAAAAGTAAGTATATCAGATGTTGAGTTCTTGCAAGACGATATTAACAAAGTCCAGGAAATTTTCCCTGATAAAACAGAATCAGCGCACATGGATGGTGCCTATCACAGTCCTGATAATCAGGCTTTCTGTGAAAGCAACCATATCAACCTATACCTGCATGCTATACAAGGGCCCAGGGGCAGATTTGAATTTAATCTTACAGAAGGCGAAGATCTCACTGTTTTGGACACCTGCACAAACAAACAGCTTACGGTTGTAAAGGCCAAAAACAAAAAAGGTAACGATACATGGCGCATTAAAATCGATAAAGCTTATCGCTACTTTACCCTCAAAGATATTGATACATACCTGATAAGGAAAAAAATAGATGAAACGCCAGTTGAAACATTGCAAAAACGCAACAATGTTGAAGCAACCATTTTTCAGTTAGCCTATCACTATCCGAACGCCAAGAGCAGATACCGAGGTTTGATTAAGCATCAAATGTGGGCAAATATCCGTTGCTTATGGGTAAACTTTGTCCGGATCCTAAATCACATAAAACAATTATGTCAAAGAACTTCTATTTTGGCAAAATATGTGCTCAAATATTTATACATCGAGCTCTATTTTGTCTTTCAATCATTCGTGACGGCAATATTGCCAATAACTTGGTCGCATTCCGAAAATATTAAATTCTCAAGCAATTGAGAAAAACAAGCTTATCGGAGCGGACTCAATAATAAATTTTATCAAATCTAAAATGACCTTTGTGCAACTGTCTGTGTGGACTTATACGACCTCAGAATGTCCCATAAAATTATATCTCAACCCCTGGTAACTGTTTAAGAGGGTAAAGAAAATTTATAAAGGTTCAATAGTCCGGTTAATAAGGGGCGGCAGGAAACAATTGATGAAGATTATTAATCCGGATGAGAATTAACAATAGCCGGGAGGTACCTTCTTAGGGTTTGCTGTGCAGTTGCTGTGCACTGTCTGTGCAGTTGCTGTGCAATTTTAGCACAGAAAGTGCACAGATAATGCACAACAACTGCACAGATAGTACGAGCCAATCCCGGTTAAGGTCTGGGTGATAAAGTAAGGCGATTACTTCACCGCCCTTACATGTCCGATTCCACTGATTCTCGATTTTACCTGAGGATTTCCACGATAACTGACACTTCCAATTCCTGAGATATTTGCCGTTAAATTCTTATTGGCGGTGATTGAACAACTTCCTGTGCCACTGACCGTGACATTTACAACATCGGCCTTAAAATCCAGGGCTTTCACACTTCCGGTTCCCGAAATAGAAGAACTGAATTCAGAAGCCGTCTGTTGACCGGCCAGTGAAAGAGCGCCTGTACCCGAAAGATGCGCCGATACTTTGTTTGCCTTTAAATTATCCATCCTTACATTCCCGGTTCCACTTATTGTTATATCCAGTTCCTTTGTATCGATCAGATCGCCGGCAATAATAGAACCTGTACCGCTCACTTTAAGCCCGTCAATCTGAGACATCGTGATATGCATGTCAACATGCTTTCTCTCAGCAGAATTATACGAAAAATAACCAAATTTTTTTTCATGAGGATATCTGATAACCAGTTTCCCATCCTTCACTTCAGTGATAAGTTTTCCAATGACTTCTGCATCGCCTGTCAGTTGCACCTTTTGAGGGTTCCCCTGATTAAGATAAACAGTTACACCTGCACCCAGGGATATTCCCGTGAAAACAGGAAAAGTCCGTGTTTCTGATTTTTGGGCGTAGAGGAATTGAACTCCTGTAAAGACAAGTGCCACGGCAAGGATTAAAGCTCTTTTTTTCATAGTTATTGTTTGTTTTTACGCATTAGACGCACATCGCAGGAATATGTTACAAAAAATTTCAATGGTTTGTTGATTTAATTCCTAACTATTTTGATTCACTTACTGGTATTGATTGCAACGACATTACCCTGCGCGGAGACTTGTTGTTAATCAAACAGGTTTCCCCGATTCAGATCAGATTATTCGGGTTATGGCTATCCGGGGCAGCAGATAATACAATCCCCTATGACACGATTTTTATTTTTCACGGGTCATGGGGACAAAAAGCACTGGCAAAGTTTCGGTGGTTCTGACCTTGCCTTTTCTTTTTTCAAGCAAATAAAGAACCTGGCTATTGAGGCCTCCAACCGGAATAATCATTTTTCCACCTTCAGCAAGCTGTTCGACCAACGGCTGGGGAACATTTTCCGGGGCACAGGTTACAATGATCGCATCATAAGGAGCATAATCCTTCCATCCCTGATAGCCATCGCCAATTTTTGCCCGGACATTCTTATAACCTTCTTCTTCAAATATCTTTTTAGCGTTTTCTCCCAAGGGTTTAATGATTTCAATGGTATAGACCTCTTTGTACAGTTGTGAGAGAACGGCAGCCTGATACCCTGACCCGGTACCAATCTCCAGAATTTTTTGGCTGCTGTCAGGATTTAATATTTCAGTCATGTAAGCCACAATGTATGGCTGAGATATGGTTTGATCATAACCAATGGGAACAGGACTATCATTGTAAGAAAAGCGTTTATAACCTTCGGGGATAAATTTATGCCGGGGAACCTTCAACATGGCATCCAAAACCCTTTGATTATGAATCCCCCTGTCTTTGAGCTGATGTTCGACCATGGCCTTTCGCTGGAGGTAATATTCATCTTCTTTTATCACCTGGCGGTTGGAACAGTTAAAAATAACAATGACAAGCATCAGGGATATCAGGTAGTTTTTATGATAGCGTGTCATGATGAATCGCATTAACCCAACAATAACAAATAATAACGGGATTTGGATGAATCAATATAGAAATATCGATGTTACAGGGCCGTGGGTGTAAATTGTGATAAATCCTCAATTGCGATAAGCCTTTCAAGATCAGCTACCTTTGCGACCATTTTCTCAAATCCGTCTTTCCCGAAAAGCTCGTATTCCCGGTCTTCAAATTTATATCCCATATCCTCGAATTCTTTTGGCGAGACGACCTCTCTTAGGGCGGGGAACAATACTGTGTCTTCTCTTGCCTCATGGGGCCGGTACATCCGGTTAAAATCTTCCAGAAAATTGATCAGTTTCTGTCTTTGGTCTTCACCGAAATCACTCAGTGGCATTTTCCCGTATTTTATAATTTGTCCGGTAATGGCACGTCCCGCCAAATGCTGTTCGCGAAGGATATTTACCAGATCCATTAATTTCCCCTTTTTCTCAAAACAGGTAAACACAAATTCCTCCTCCTGTTTTTCATGATAATTTTCAATAAATTCACGGATAATCTTTGCCGAATGATCCAGGATATTCAATTCAAATGGAATATTATTAATCAGCCTGAATCTGCAATTATCATAAATCAATAGGACACGGTTTAATAAGCCATGCTCACGCATCAGATCTTCGGTGGGGGTCACCTCCTCAATCGTTTTATCACTGCAGTTTGTTAATAATCCTGCTGCCGGAAAGGCACCAAATAGTATGCTTTTCTTAAAAAACTCCCGGCGCTGAAGGCCGGAGCATTCTTCAGGCAGTTCTCCTTTCATAAATCAGATTTTTATTGTTATTATTTAAACGAACATCCTTTTACTTACCTAATTCAAATTCTTCTTTGTCAATTATTGTCATTTATAGTCATTTATAGTCATTAATTGTTTTTTATTGCCAATGACAACTAATGACAACTTAATGACAACATCCTGATAAAAAGCAGGAATAGAGGTAACAAAAGCGACAATTGCTATAATTATTGTTCCCATCATGATATTTAAACATACGAAAAAATAAGGCCATTTACAACAAATAGCCCTTAAAATCAAGAACATATACGAATTCACTTTTTCAGGTTAATCTGTAATGCCTCAGCAATACTCCGTTGTTAAGGATTTGCATTAACGACTTTTTAATCACGAACATTTTCCTTAAATTAAAAATGATTTTCAAGGATTTAGATTCCTGATATTTTGATTTTACTGATGATTCCTGATGACAAAGAAGATGTGTAAAATACGACTCCTGATTGTTTCTTTTCTGATCCTTTTTACAATACTATCCATGGATTCAAAATCTCAGAATAGGGGAAGAACTGCCCTGGATGAAAAAGTCAGGAAGTTTCTGATGGAACACTCAACCAAGTGGCACGATATGAACATACCAACCGCTGACGGACAGACGCTATACGACATTATCGTAAAGAATAACTATAAATCAGCGCTTGAAATCGGAACCTCGACAGGTCATTCAGGGATATGGATAGCCTGGGCATTAAGTAAAACCGGCGGAAAACTGATAACCATTGAAATGGATGAAGAGAGGTACCACAAAGCCCTGGAAAATTTCAAAGAGGCCGGATTAGCTGAATACATCGATGCAAGGTTGTCCAATGCACATACACTTGTAAAAGAACTGAAGGGACCTTTTGATTTTGTTTTCAGCGATGCGGATAAGGACTGGTACAAACAATATTTCATTGATATTGATCCCAAACTTAGGGTTGGGGGATGTTTCACTGCCCACAATATCAGATATCGGAGCAGCCGGAAAAGTTACAAAAACGGACAGGACCTCTTCCTTGATTATGTCAGAAGTCTCAAAAACTATGAGACGACCATCAACCGTTACGGCGGCGGAATATCAATAAGCTATAAGAAAGCTATACGACTGATTAAAAGGTGATTAAAGAAACATTGCAAAGGAGACTTGGTCTTTTTCCCGCGACAAACATTGTGGTAGCCAACATGATTGGAGCAGGGATTTTTACAACCTCCGGACTACTGCTGGCAAAACTGGATAATCCTTTTATAATGATGATTTTGTGGGTAGTCGGAGGAATAATTGCCGTCTGCGGGGCACTTTCGTATGGAGAACTTGGTGCAGCTATGCCCGGAGCAGGAGGTGAATATTTATTCCTTTCCAGGCTTTACAATCCATTGGCGGGATTTCTCAGCGGCTGGACTTCCTTTATAGTAGGTTTTTCTGCACCGATTGCCGCTTCAGCCCTTGGTTTCAGTGAGTATTTCTGCCGGGCTGTACCTGGACTGCCAGAAATGCTTAACAAATGGGGCATCCACCACGCCATAACCGGGAAGATTCTTGCCGTTGGGGTAATAGTGATCTTCACGGCTATTCATTATCGTGGAATAAAATATGGAGCAAGAGTTCAGAATATCCTTACACTTTTGAAAATCACATTGATTGCAGTCCTTTTAATTTTTGGTTTTGCTTCAGGAGAGGGTAGTTTTAATCATTTTAGTCAAGGCGCTAAACTCTCTCCGGGTATAGCGGGCTGGCAGACAATAGGACTTTCGTTAATGTGGATCATGTTTGCATACAGCGGCTGGAATGCATCAACTTACCTTGGCGCAGAAATCAAAAATCCATCGAAAGTACTCCCTCTCTCCCTATTGTACGGTACAGGCATTGTAATTATACTATACCTTGGAATAAACATGCTTTACATTTACGGTATCACTCCGAATGAGATGAAAGGAGTAATTTCAGTCGGAGGACTTGCAATGGGTAACCTTTTCGGAAGATCTGCTGACATTCTTTTTTCACTGCTGATAGCCTTTGCCCTTTTTTCTTCCCTGAGCGCTTTTATAATACTCGGCCCAAGAATCTATTATTCTATGGCAAAAGACGGATTGTTTTTCAAATCAATAGCAAGAATTCATCCTAAATTCAAGGTCCCTTCCAATTCGATACTGCTCCAGTGCATCATAGCAGTAGCGTTGGTTCTTTCGGGAACATTTGAACAGGTGTTAACATACATGGGATTCGCTTTGGGAATATTCCCGATATTTACAGTGTTCAGTGTGCTGAAATTAAGGAAGAAAAATCCGGGATCTATGCGGCTAAAGGGATATCCTGTGACCCAGTTTCTTTTCATCCTGACAGGAGTACTTATTCTTGTACTCTCCTATCTTGAAAGGCCTCTTGAGTCTTCCATTGCCGTTTTGACTGTATTAACAGGGATCCCGGCCTATTTAATTTTTAAAAAAAGATCCATTCCCATTGTTTGAATTCTTCAGCTTACTCTCTATAAAATCAGTGGCCATCCGTAATATCTGTGTCATCTCTGTTCTGATTTTATTTAACCAAACAACATCGTCACCTATTTATTGCTTTTATATACTGATTTTCTTAACTTTAGATAATTATCAGCTATGGATCAGCGAAAGCTTTAATATGAAAAACGTGAATATAACCCGCCTCTTGACACGGTTTTTTGTCTTGCTTTTTCTATCAGTGACTTTTAGCAGTATATCTGCTCAGGAAATTAAAACCAACACAAAGTATAAACCTCATTCAGGACAGATTGGGAAAGATGTAGTTTGGGTTCCTACTTCACCCGTTCTTGTGGAAAAGATGCTGGATATTGCTAAAGTTACTTCAAAGGATTTTGTCATTGACCTGGGTTCGGGAGATGGAAGAACCGTAATATCAGCAGCTAAAAGGGGCGCAAGAGCAAGAGGTGTTGAATTTGATCCTGAAATGATTGCTTTATCACAAAAAAATGCTGCCGAAGAGGGAGTTGGTAATAAAGTAGAATTTATCCAGGGAGATCTTTTTAAAGCTGATCTATCTGAGGCTTCAGTAATTACTTTATTTCTTTTACCCTCAATTAATCTTCGCCTGAGGCCTGCATTGCTTGAACTTAAACCAGGAACACGAATTGTTTCAAACACGTTCAGAATGGGTGATTGGGACCCCGATGAAACTGCCAGAGCAGAGACTGGGTGCGATATATGGTGCGAGGCTCTTTTATGGATTGTACCGGCAAAAGTTAAGGGTTCATGGGGAATGACCCAGGGACAGCTAAAACTGGACCAGGAGTATCAAACAATCACCGGAACAATAAAAACAGGAAAAAAAACCATAAAAATTACGGAAGGCAGGCTTAATGGAAATCAAATCAATTTTAGGGTCAATAAAGATAAATATTCCGGCATCGTAGATGGAAATAAAATGACAGGCATCGTTACTTCTGGCCATAACAGCACTACCTGGAACGCTCAGAGAACAGGGAATTAATTGAATACCTCAAAAAACAAAATACTCATTTTCAATGCTATAAATCTTCCTATATTATCAATACAAGATTGATTCCCCCATCTGTGAAAAAAGATTAATTTTTATTAAAAACTCATTCTCATGAAACACTATTGAATAGAACTGGTATAAATTTTGAAAAATAGCTCTATGTTTTTTTTAAATTTATACTGGTATGAAAAAAATAATAAGAATGTCTTTAATGGGGACCCTGTTGATGGGAGGAGTCCTCTGGAGCTGTTCAAAAAGTGACAATGTTCCAACCAATTTATCAACCAAACAGTCTCTTAACCAAAGCGCTATGGATCTGAATGCCGCCATCAGCACAATAAAGTCTTCCCCCGCCTATGGGATATTTACTGAAGGAACCACCAAAGCGGCCACAGTAGATACTACTTACAGAGCAAACATAACGCTGGATCTGATTAAAGGGGTTTATGATTATAAACCTGCCGTGCGACCTGACAGAAGGGGTTTTTCTGTTCTCCATTTTTTCACAAAAACAGCCGATAACAGTCACATGATCGTCAGGATGCCACTGAAAAAAGCTAAAAATCCATGGACATTAAGATCCTGGTCGCCGGCCGATTCTACTTTGGTTAACAATTTTTCGATTGATGTCTCCGATTACCACAACAAGTACAATAACTATTGGAATTATGATTATCTTCTTACGGCTGCTATCGATACAAGCAATGTGGAAGCAGGTAAATTAAATATTCAGTCAATTTCTAACCAGACCTCCGGAATTCACTACAGTTCACAATTTGCTTTTACCGACAGCTATACCGCAAGTTACAACTATGCCTCAGGAGATACCACAGTTTCAAGTTTTGGAATTACCAATAATGGTCAGACCTTGTATGAAGAGAAATTGCTTACCATCAAAAATGACACGCTGCGTTTTGGCCGTGAATTCCAGTATATCCTAACTATTGGGAATGTTCAGTTTAAAAGGATTTCCGGACAGGACAATACGCAGATTTTTGTAAACGGCGTTTTGCAGCCAAAGGCTACTGTCAAAATTATCGATGCTTCCAGTGATTCTGAACCCTCGGTGGTAAAAAAGAGGGATATTCAGGTTACCTTTGAAGACGGGACAACTACCACCATTTCTGCATTGATAGGTAATTCTGTCAACGACATCAGAAATCTGTATTCCTCGCTGCACAGTGTCTTTTTTGCGTCCAATATCGTTGATTGGATCGCCTATGATATTTATTATCAAAGGTGAGAATGAGCTTTATTTTATACTTTCTTCCGTATGGTTAGCCCTGCGGAAGATTTTTTTATTTAAAACTAACCAATATTGGGAGTAGAAATTTTAAATTTATATTCCTACGTGATTATTAAAACCTTATTATCTTTGGATAATTACTGATATAATCAGATAATTTATTAAGTATCTATCGCATAATTAAAAAGCAATAATCAGGTGAAACGACCATGAGAAAATCTGTCTCACAAAGGAGCAGATTATTGGGGAGTTCCATCCGGCCATTAATGAACAAATTATAAACAGATGAAACGATTTCTGATTCTATACTATTTTATTATCCTGATATTTCTCTCCTTGCCAACAAGAGCATCTTATCCTCCTCAGGATATCACCAAACAAATCACTTCTCCCTTTAAACAGAGAGATAAAAAGGATACTATTGCTACGACCAAATCCCTGAAGCAGAAAAAAATAATACAGGTTGCGGATACCCTCACCCTGAGTGATTACATGCTTAGCGTCGAGAGGGTTAACGATAATTTAAACGATATAAGGGATAGCGCTCAGCTGAATTTTGAAGTAGTACACCTTGAACGAAAAATCAACAGTATCACCAATAATATCAAACTCCTTCGTCAGAACAGCAGGGACAGACGATCGGCTGTAAATATTAAAAACACTTACCTGTATCAGAGTTTTGCCAACTCTCTGGATGAAGAAAATAACCGTCTGCGTGCCCGTGTCAGCGTATTATACAACAGGACATACAGGGCAAAACAGCATCTGAAAAATGTGCTTTCCGATTCAATATTTAAAGCTCTGTCAATAGAAAAAAACATTCCTGAAATTCTAAATTCCAAACTCACCCGCCTTGACCGGAAATGGATAAGGACAGATAGCATCGTAAAAACAAGCATTGATACTTTGAATTTATTGCAGGTAGGAACTGCAGATAATGCGGTGAATCTTTCAAACATGCTCAATATCATGGATAAGAAGCTTGACAGGGCAAGGCCTCAGATCTTCGGGCATGAAACCAGTCCACTGTGGCAGATACATAAAAAAGGAAATTCAGTTAGTGACTCAATAAAAACCTTTAATATCTTAAGTACTGAAAATAAAGCCATAGGATATTATGTGAATCAGACGGCAGATAAGAAAAAATTCATGCTTTTCCTGGCATTAATACTTTTCACATGGTTAATTTCAAAGAATAAGGTGTTAAGCAGTATCAGGAGAAAAAATGTGGAATATGAATTTTTGCATTTAAATTACCTCTTAAATTTTCCCTGGTTATCCGTTGTGGTGCTGTTATTGTGCCTTACACCATTCTTTGATGCTTATGCCCCTAATTCGTATATCATAATCGAGTACATCCTGTTACTCTTAGGTTGTTCCTATATTTTCGGCAAAGTCGCAGACCGAAAATTTCTGAATTACTGGGGAGGATTGGTGATCTTGTTCATAATTAATGCGGCCACTTTTTTGCTGATAGAACCTTCATTTTTCGCAAGGTTGTGGATGATAGGATTGCATACAGCCATTTTCCTGTTCTCTTACAAGTTTTATAAAAATCTTTCTAATAAAATTCCGTATTACAAATGGATAAGGTCAGCCACAGTTATAGGTTTAATTTTAACTGCACTGGCTATACTATCAAACCTCTTTGGACGCTTTTCCTTATCAGGGATATTTGGTTTTTCAGCCATTTTTGCCATTACTCATGCCCTGGTTCTGCCTGTTTTCATAGAAATTGTGATGGAAATTATTTTGTTTCAATTGCTCAGCAGTCGTTTGAAGAAAGGTATCGAAAATTCTTTCAATATTTCCGTGGTGACACAAAAAATCAAATCACCTTTAATATGGATTTCTATATTAATATGGTTTGTTATGCTATCTTCGAATCTGAATATATTTCACACGATCAGTAGTTCCGTGATTGCCAGTTTAACCCAGGAGAGAACAGTCGGAAGTATTTCGTTTAAACTGAGCAGTGTATTATTGTTTTTTATTATTATATGGTCTTCACATATCCTTCAACGTCTTATAAGCTATTTATATGGCGAAACAGGAAGCGAAAGTGAAGATCAGACGAATGTATCCAAGGGGCATCATTCCCGTTTACTGATCACACGACTGCTGGTATTGATTGCCGGTTATCTTCTTGCAATTGCAGCATCGGGATTGCCAATCGATAAACTCACCTTTTTATTAGGCGCTTTAGGTGTAGGTATCGGTATGGGATTACAAAGTGTAGTAAATAATTTCGTATCAGGAATTATTTTGATTTTTGATGGTTCATTGCACATAGGCGATGAGATTGAGGTGAATCAACAAACAGGTCGGGTAAAGGAAATAGGGTTGCGTGCCAGCACATTACATACCGCTGACGGGGCTGATATCATTATCCCCAATGGTACTATACTCTCCCAAAACATTGTAAATTACAGCAGCGAACAGAAAAGAATCACCATCTCATTTTCTTTAACCGGAAAAGAACTGGATACAAATGAAATAAACGAAGTCATTAATTCAACGCTTAAAAAGATTCCCAATGTGCTCTCTAAAAGAAATCCAGTCATATTGTACACCAAAGTAACCCCGGAATCCCTTTCCATTACCACACGCTTCTGGTGTACAACGGTTAATACCGATCAGATAAAAAGCGAAGCTGTATTACAACTGAGTGCCGGCTTTTCTGCCAAAAGCATTGGATTCGAATAATTTCCCAGACAGAGTGACCAAAATCGATTTCTTGAAAAACTGATGAATTTTTGTAGATTTAAAATCTTTTCAACCTGATAATGGTTGTAAGACATAAGAGCAAAGAATAATGAACTGGTATCTTGAGGTCTGGAGGAAAAAACTTGTTTTAAACGGAAGGGCTGGAAGAAAAGAGTACTGGATGTTCACCCTGTATAATTTCATCTTTGCTTTGTGCGCAGCAGTTTTGGATAATGTATTTGGGACTAATTTTACAGGCCTGCCTTACGGTTTTCTCTATTTTGTATATCTGCTGATTATCCTTGTCCCTTCGTTCTCGGTAACAATAAGGAGATTGCACGATACAGGTAAAAGCGGATGGATGATGCTGCTTCTTCTGGTACCTTTTATTGGAACAATATGGATCTTTATACTTACGGTGCTAAAGAGTGATCCCGGTGAAAATAAGTATGGGCCTAATCCTGAAAATAATTCAATTGGCTGAAAAATATTTCCTAAGGTTTATTGTCCGGACCTTCATCAATTTTCCTTAACAACCTGCTTCCCAATAGAAAATAATGCAATCATGTCACAGAAGCTCTTTCAATTTGATTGTATAAAAAACTTAGTCTCTCTGATTCTTCACACAAACCACATCTTTCAGGTAAAATATATCTATCAATAAAATCAATCATATTGCATGGTCTGTCGGAGTATCGACCCCGCTCCAGACCTTTTTGGAACTCCAGTCTTCAGCAGCGTCGGCCCAGAAAGGATCAGATTCGGGCAAACCAAGAGGAAGTAAACCTGTTGAACAGAGATACAGACTCCCGGTAGAAATATAACTCTCTCCTATTGAAGGCTGATTTCCGCAAAAACCAATTTTAAGCCAACCCTTCTCGTCAAAGGTTCCCGGTGCTTCAATCATTCTTCTGATCACGGCAGAAAGGGCCGAGCGAACCTGGGAAGGTTTCAGATGAGAATCAAGCTGATGCTGGAGTGACATCTGGCCTAAGAGATGAAAAGCCCCGAAACGGTAAGCCAGAGAACGTCCAATAACGGGAAATGTGCCTTCGGGAGAAATCAATTTTTCCTGAATTACTGCATAGCGTCTTGCCCGTTGCAGAACTGTTTCATAAGTGGCTTGATAAGATTTTTTGTGTTTGATTAATTCTTTCAGGACATCAACCAGCATTGGCTGAATAACGAAGCTGTTGTAATAATCCCAATGAAAATCAGGGCCATCGCCATACAAACCATCTCCCTTGTACCACTCCATGAGTTTGCGTACCGCAAGATCCATTCGCAGTCCATCCGGCTGGTCTCCTGCGAAAAGAAGGAAAGATTCAACCATCGCACTAAACATGAGCCAGTTGCAATAAGGAGGAGTGATGACCCGGGTGCTTTTCATGGAAGTTATAAGCTGCTTTTTTGTTGCATCATTCAACTGATACCATAAAATATTGGGAGCCCTTTGAATGGCATGAGCCAGAAATGCTGCATCCACCAGAGGTTGTCCACCCTGAGTGAAATTCATATAATCCGGTGAATCAGGATCTACAACCATTTTCATGCATCTCTGGGCAAGGGTGATAAACTTTTTTCTCAATCGCCCTTCTTCTGTTTCGTCCTCTCCCAATTCCAGCCATGGAGCCATTCCGGTCAATAATCTCCCGAAAGCTTCGAGATGGGTTACTTTCGCACGGCTCTCTTTTTGACCTTCTTTTGCTTCTACCGGCATATTCTTCTTTAATTCTCCCCGACTGAGATTTTCTAATACAGGAGTGGCGATACGAACCAATGTTTTTATCCAGTATTGACGATCATTTGTGATGGGTGAACTGGTTAAAGAGGATGCAGAAAGGTTACCGGCAATTGGGGCAAGTCCTATTATTGAAAAGGATTTTAACAGATTACGACGGTTCATGAAAGTAGATTTTTATTAACCAGGAAAATAAAATAAATTTTTAGGTTATTATTTCTCCCAGATCAAATATAGAATGATAAAACATTGTATTTTCATTACCTGATAAAATAAATATAGCCAAATGAAAAAAATATTGATTTTACTGACTCTTGCAGGTTTAATCTTCTCATTTACTACCAGGAAAATTACATGGGTTGCAATCGGTGATTCAATCACTTACCTTAATGAACATACGAACGAGACGGGTAACAGAATCACAAAAGGATATATGACCAGAGTAATTGAAAAATTACCGGGTATTAATTATATAAATCAGGGACATAATGGCTGGACATCCGGAAATATAGCCGATAAAATTGAATCCCTTGGATTGGTAAAAGCGGATGTCTATTCAATTTTCCTGGGAACCAATGATTGGTGGCAGGGAAGGAACATCGGGACAATATCTGATTACCGGAATAATACAGGGAATAGCACTGTTTATGGTTCATTCAGGATAATAATCAATAAGCTTAGGCTGCTAAATTCCAGGGCCAAAATCATCCTCATTACTCCAATGCAGCGGGCAGATTTTGTCTGTATTTCTGGTATGAAAAATAATGCCTGGGGATCCTATAAGGAGAAAAACGACCAGAAATTATCAGATTTTGCTGAACTTGTAAAGGAAATTGGACAAGAGGAGAAACTTCCAGTTATTGATCTTTATCATGAACCATCCATGAATTTGCCTAAGCTTGTTAAATTTAAGAGATTAAAAGATCCACAGACAGGCACTTATAAAAATTATCCTTACCCGGATTACATTGACATCCCATTTAATCCTGAAACCGATGAATACCCTTATCCGTCCGAGGCCATCGATATAACTTATGACGGGTTGCATCCTTCAGACAAAGGGAATGAAATCACTGCAAATAAAATAGTAACAGTCATGAAAGCCCTGAAACTCTGAAATATTTAAATCCGGATACCATGAAACAACAAAAGGCCATAATGGTTCTGGTTATGATTATTGCTCTTTTTTCAGTGATTGCAACAAGTGAAGGCATTTTCTCTGACTCAGGACCGGGACCTTACAACTATCAATCCATTCGCGGAAAATCAGTACCCATTTACGGGAAGGGATTATACCGGCACATGTCATCAGATGTAGCCATCCAGGGCATTGCACAGGATTACGTGACTCTTTTCTTAGGGATCCCCTTGCTGTTGGGTGGCCTGTTTTGGGCGGCAAAAGGATCCTTAAAAGGCCGGTTTTTTCTTGCCGGTTTATTAGACTATTTTCTGGTCACTTACCTCTTTTACATGGGTATTGCCATGTTTAATCAATTATTCCTCGTTTACGTGGTACTCACCGGCACCTCCTTTTTTGCATTTTCACTGGTCTTACTCTCTTTTGAAACGGATAAACTACCACAGCATTTTCAGAAAAGTACGCCCATTAAATTCCCTGGCATATTCCTGATATTTACAAGTTTATCCATTGGACTTCTATGGCTTGGAGTAGTAGTTCCTCCTCTCCTGGACGGTTCGATTTACCCTGAAGCACTCCAGCATTATACCACCCTGACAGTCCAGTCGCTGGATCTCTCCATCTTTCTGCCCATAACCTTTATAGCAGGCTGGCTGTTAATTAAAAAAAGAAAACTGGGATATCTGATGGCTCTCATTACCCTGATCTTCCTTACGATGCTGATGATTGCATTACTTGCCAAATTAATCGCAATGGCACTGAATGGAGTGAATATTGTACCTGCGATATTTCTGATTCCGGTATTTGCAATAATCTCAGGCATCTGCAGTTATCTTTTGCTCAGAGGTGTAAAAAACCAACCCGGTGACTAAATGAGCAATATTGATCCGAAAACTTGAAAGTGAATAAGATTTTGATAAAATGCCTTATTCTCCCAGTTGTTTTTTGCCTCTGCCTGGTTCCCATAAACCCTTAAGCTCAAATCAGCAATATCAATAAATGCACCTTTCCGTTATGAAAAAAGATTAACTTTGAGACCTTGGCATCAAAAGTCTTAACGTTTCTGCCTATTCACTCTTTTGATAAAGATGTCTAAAAAAAGTGCCGGTATTCTCTTGTACAGGGTTAAAGATTTAGACCTTGAATTCTTTCTGGTTCATCCGGGAGGTCCTTTCTGGGCAAAGAAAGATGCAGGGGCATGGTCCATTCCCAAAGGGGAATTTGATGATAATGAAAATCCCCTGGAAGCCGCTAAAAGAGAATTTAAGGAAGAAATAGGAAAAGAAATTACCGTTGATCTAATCCCGTTGACGCCACAAAAACAAAAAAGCGGGAAGGTAATTCATGCCTTTGCCGGAAATCAGGATCTTGAGGAAAAAAATATTTCAAGCAATACTTTTAATCTAGAGTGGCCTCCAAAATCAGGTAAAATCATGGAATTCCCTGAAATAGACAAAGGAGACTGGTTCGATGTAAACACTGCAAAAGAAAAATTAAATAAAGCTCAGGTGTCATTTATCGATGAACTTCTGGGACGATTGGATTTCCATTAAAATAATTTTTATGAATTTCCGTTTACATTCCTAATTGAAATTTCTCTTTGTCAATTATGATCATTTATGGTCATTTGATTGTCATTAATATTTTTCTATTGCACAATGACCATTAATGACAACTTAATGACACAGTCTCTAAACGTTAGTTAACATATCGGATACTCATATAAATTTCTTCTCTCAAATTTTGTTTGTCCGGCTTTGGTATCCCTCAACCTGTAACAATGTCAATCCAAAAAACTCCTTCCTTAAAATACAAAGTTGCATAGATGGGCATGAACATTCCGGCCTTTTCAAACGTTTTCTTTGAAAAAAAATATGCAATCGACCAATCTAAATACTTGTTTCATAACAGGGCAGAAAAATATCCTTCTTAATGGGGTAAATGCAATATTCAGAACCGGCTTTTATTTTTTCGGAACAGATGTGCAGAAAAAATTCAATGCCGGTTGAATTTAATGACTAAAGCTTAAATCTATGATCAGCAATCCTTTGATTATGGATCAACATTACAATTCCTTTTTGTGCAATCAAAATAAATAAGAATGGAAATCCTGAATATAAATACTCTTGAAGGGCCTAATTACTGGTCAATAAATCATAAAATAGCGGAAGTTACTCTTGATACTGGAAGATATGAAGACCTTCCAACAGAAAGAATAAATGTTTTTTGTGAAAATCTATTACAATTATTGACAGAATTTAAAGATTTTCTCTATTCAATGGGAGAAACCACGGTATTTCCCGAGAATGAAAAAACAGGTACCTGGATAGCTCAAGCAATAGAGTATATGGCTCTTGAGTTGCAATCAATGGCAGGAATGAAATGCAATTTTGGAAAAACAATCCATTTGAAAGCAACCGGAAAATACAAAATAATCTTTGCCTATAAAGCAAAAAGAGCCGCCATTTATGCTGCACATGCTTCGTTGAGAATGATTGAAGCAATATGTGAGAATAAAAAATACAGTCTGAAAGAAGATATTCTAAACCTTAAGAAGATAGCTTTGGAGGATGGTTATGAACTAAGTACCTCGGTAATTGTTGAAGCTGCTACTGCAAAGAATATTCCCATAAAAAGATTGGATTCCAAATCAATAGTTCAGCTGGGTTATGGGAGTGCCCAAAAAAGAATTAAGGCAACGGTCACTGATAACACCAGTAATATCGCTGTTGAGTTAGCCTCGGATAAGTATAAAACGAAAATGCTGCTAAAGTCTGAAAATATTCCTGTTGCTGAAGGTCTGCTTTTAACCGGGTATTCTGAATTAGAGGCTGCTATCAGCAATCTTGGTTTTCCCCTTGTCATAAAGCCGAATAACCAAAACCATGGGAAAGGAGTAACTTTAAATATCAATACCAGGGAACAGGCTCTTTCCGGTTTTAGGTTAGCAAAAGCCTTTAATAACAGGGTTCTGGCTGAGAAATTTTATCGCGGTAAAACTTACAGGCTCCTTGTTATAAACTATAAACTGGTATCTGCAGTTCACGTAACACCGGCAAATGTATCCGGCAATGGAATATTGACAATTCGTGAACTAATAAATATCGTGAACCTGGACCCTGCAAGAGGAGAGGATCATGAAAACCTATTAACCAGGATTAGGATTGACCAGTCAACGGAACAATGTCTTAGATTACAGGATGTTAATCTGGATTTTATTCCCCCGAAAGGGGAAAGAATTTTTGTAAATCAGGCAGCAACTTCAAGCAACGGAGGCACTTCCGAAGATGTAACCGAACTGATACATCCCGAGATTTCCGCGTTGGCTGAAAGGACAGCACGTATCATAGGTCTTGACATCTGCGGAATCGATTTTGTTGCAGAGGATATATCCCTGCCTCTGAATAGGATTCATGGGAAAGTTATAGAAGTGAAGGCCTCACCGGAATTAAGGATACACACCCATCCTTTAAAAGGAAAATCAAGAAACATTGGGAAATTTGTAGTAGACATGCTTTTCCCCAAAAAAAATAACGGGAGGATTCCTTTAATAGCAATTACCGGGACGAATCGTAAAACAGCAACTACACGTCTTATTGCACACATTGCCAGCGCCAAAGGATTTAATGTCGGGTACACCTCCAGTGATGGAATCTTCATCGGGGAACAATTAATAGAAGGAGGAGATTGTACTGATCTTGCGAGTGCAGAAAAAGTACTTCGGGATAAAAGCGTCAACTTTGCGATCCTGGAGTGTGACAAAAATGGATTACTGCATTCAGGTCTTGCCTTTGATCAATGTGATGTCGGAATAGTGACTGATGCAGAGAATGATAACCCTTTCTTTGAGGATACTGATTCTTTAGAGGAAATCGCTCAGGTAAATTCAGTAATCCCCGAAACAGTTAAACCGGATGGAGTAGCCATATTAAATGGAGACAATGCTTATACCTGCAATATGAAAAGCCGGTTAAAATGTAAAGTTGCCTTTTTTAGCACCGGGGTAACTGATTGTTTTTTTGAACATTGCAGCAATGGCGGAGTTGCAGCAATCTACAAAAACCGAAAGGTGATGCTGATAAAAAACAATGTCATTTTTTTAAATGAGGGTATAGAAAATATTCCTTCGACATTGGGTGGAAAGGACACTTTAATGATTGAAAATATTCTTGCTGCTATTCTTGCTACATTTTTCATTGGGATTGATGTCGAAACTATTCGCAACGCGCTTCACTCTTTCATTCTATCTCCTCTTCCCGACCATGCTGAAATTATTAACAATTAACCGCTGGTTGCCATGGATTACAACATCGCTTCTGCCTCGCTGATTGGCGGGCGTCACGAAAACCAGGACTGCTTCAGGTATTCTGAAACTCCCTTGGGATTGCTGGCAGTAGTATGCGACGGGATGGGAGGAGCATTGGGCGGAAAAGAAGCCGCTGAATTGGCAGTAGAGAGAATATTCAAAGAAATCATCCACTGTCGTGGAGAAAATTCGGTTGAAATCATTAAAGAGGTTATTGAAAAAGCAAATCACGCGATTTATAAAGAAAGTCTAAAAAATCCTTGGCTATCCGGAATGGGAACTACCATTACAGCTCTTCTGATCAGCCGGGACAACGCATACAGCTTTCATGTGGGCGACAGTCGTATTTATCATATTCGCGAAGGTAAGATTCTGTTTCGTACCTTCGATCACTCAAGAGTTTTTGAAATGGTGCATCTTGGTTTACTTACCGAAGAGGATGCACGGATTTCACCCATGAGCAATATCATTACAAAAGTTTTAGGGACAGAACCTGTTGTTGAAATCACCTGTTCTCCTGCTTTATCCTACATAAAAGGCGACAGGTTCCTTCTATGTACTGATGGCATCTGGGGAGCTCTTCCCGAAAAAGAGTTAATTAGAATGGTATCAATGAATAAACCGGTTGCTGAAGTGTTGGAAAAACTGACTTCTTATATTGACGACCTGGGCAAAAAAGGATTCACCAATTACGATAATATGACAGCCGTCCTGATAGAAACTAATTGAATGATCAATCTCCTGAGCATCCGGGATCTTTTACATTCCCTTACACCAAAGAACTTAAAAAATCATATAAAAAGATATGCATTTGAAAGTTCGGGTGATCTGATAAAAATCCCTCGCGGTCACTTTTATTCGCTCTGATCCTGATCCCTTCTTCCCCACTCCTTGTGCAGCCTAAATGGCCGTTGTATTTTCCCGGCTCACTTTACCGATCCGCCCCCATTCTTACACAATACCCTAACCGTACCATCTCCGGACTTACTGCGAATTTTCTCCGGACTTTTTCCCTACTTCGTGTGGCAATTTCCGCACGAAGTATATAGGAAGTATATAGAAAGTATATTCAAAGTCCGGACAATGTCCGAAAAAGACATAAGCCTGGACCGATCTTGGCAAGACCCGTTTTACAGAAAAGGATTAAAATTGAATTATAAGAAATCTTCCCGTGCAGGTGAAAAGGTATCAACTATCATACCTTCTTCAAGACAGATTACTCCATGCGGGGCATTGGGTTCAGCATAAAAACCATCCCCTTCCTCCAGGATTTTCTTTTTTCCATTGATCTCAACCTCGAAAGTTCCTTTTGCAATAAAAGAGGACTGAGAATGAAGATGATGATGGACATCACTTTTAGCTCCTTTTATGAACTTTACTTTTACAAGCATTATATCATTATCATAACCAAGGATTTGCCTGGATATGCCACCACCTAATTCTCTCCACAGAGAGTGAGGTTCGGTTAGAAAATTTTCACTTCTCATTATATATTACAGGACGTTAATGTTGAAAGCCATAAATCAATTAATCAAAATCAGGTATTTTCATGTATTCTCCCCCTTTGAGAGCTGACTCATGGCCCACTATACCAGGCGCAGTGTAAGCCAGAGCTTCATGTATATCCACAGCCGGACGACGGTTTTTAATCAGCGAATCTATAAATTCGTGGGTTAAGAAACAATGAGAGCCATCGTGTCCGGAGCTGTGTCTCAATGGTTCTGGCAATAAATCGGTCTGCCACCAAAAGGGTTGATGATATGTTTCTACGACATTTTCCCTGACCTGGAATCCTCCGGAATCTTTTCCAACTTCACCGGCCGCCCGTACAATTGTATGAGCATCACCCTCCTTCAGGGCTGAGAAAAAGCTCATTTTATCGCCTCTCCATTCTCCCCTCTCAATGCCTCTCAAAGCTCCCTTCCAGTTTACTTCAACCCTGAAGGGATTCCCTTTACTTGTTTTAAAGAAGGCGGTGCTGTTCCAAAACGGATTTTTATAGGGATTATTCTTCAGCAATTCGCTGTCGTCGCCCCATCCAAGTCCGCTGACATGCGTTAATCTCTCGCCGGTTACAGAAATCAGGAAAGAGGTACAATGAGTCGGGTACAGAAGAGGAGGCAACCCTTGCCGCCAGGTTGGTTTTCCATTTTCAAACCAAAGGCTTTCGAGGCCTGGGTGATTGTATTCCGCGGCGGCGCTGAAGATACTTCCAAACTGACCCTCTTTATAGAATTTTCTTACGGAAATAGTATTCTGCCGGAAATAACTGGTTTCGGCCATCATATAAGTTAATCCTGAACTTTTCACCGCCTCATGGAGCCGGTAACAATCCTCGATAGTAAGAGCAGCAGGAACTGCGCATAACACATGTTTGCCCGCTTTCATCGACTGAATTACATGATTGACATGATCCGGAGCCGGGGTGGCAATAAAGACAGCATCAATTTTGGGATCGTGGAGCAGTTTTTCCAATGATTCGTAACTTTTAGAGCAGTTATATACTTTCATCAATCCTTCCCGTCTTTGAGGGATCAGATCACTCACGGCTTCTACAACACAATCAGGATGTTGATGGAATTGAAAAGTTGCCCCAAATCTTCCACCGACAATACCGATGTGTACTTTATCGGATGGTTTGGCTCCATAAGTCAATCCGGATGAGAGGGTAAGAGCTGAAATGCCAAGACCTGCCTTGTTAATAAAATCACGGCGGCTTTCTCGAAAAGATGATGATTGTTTTTCCATAGATTCAAGCACCAGGTTTATAATAAATATTGATTAAACTTTGTAATCTTAATGCATCTGAATTTTGATGCTTCCAAATTATCTGGAATTCTACGGAGATAAAATTATCATTTTTTTGTTGCAATATTCTCCTTGTTTTATCGCTTTCTTTAGGAGCATCATTACCCAAATTGATTATATTTACGTATTGGTTTAAATAAAAGTAATTTATGGATATTAAATTATTAATGGGCAGTACCATAGCTCTTCTCGCCCTGGTAAATCCAATACAGAAAATATTCGTTATCACATCGCTTCAGAATCAATTCACAGACGAACAATTAAAATATCTTTCTGCCAAGGCTTCAATGACCGCTCTGATTATTCTGATTTTTTTTCTTTTTCTCGGCCAATTGATCTTTAATTACATTTTCAATATCCAGTTGTATGCATTCCAGGTTACCTGCGGGGTGGTGTTATTCTACAATGGGATCGGAGGTTTGCAAAGGGGAGTTATTTTGCAGATTGATCAGAAAATAAAACTATCAGATCTTTCAGCAGTCCCTATTGCCATGCCAATGATCGCTGGTCCTGCAACTATTACGGCTGCCGTAACCTTTCCAGCACATTATGGCAAACTGGTTACCATTACAGCCATAATTTCAGCCCTTTTCCTGAATCTTGTCATAATGATTTACTCAAAAAATATTGGGAGGTTACTTACAAAGTACAATCTCATGAATGCCATGGTCAGAATTATCGGGCTGATTGTTGCAACGATTGGAGTACAGATGATCTTCAACGGATTAACCAACTTTATTACTTTATTAAAGCAATAAACGAATCGTTAAAAAAACAAAATCCTGATAAAATTTTGTACGATAAATTCAAACCTGAACGTATAACATTCTAAAAAGCTAATTTTGACATTAGACAAGTTTGTGGATTCAAAGTGAACATGTTTCAAAGGAGTAATGAGTTTAAGAGGTTTTTCTTTGGTTTTGTGAACCGCCCTAAAAAGCGGTTCATTTTTATCTGTTCTGAACATTGCAATCCATCAAACTCCCTGCCAGAATTAATGCACGTCTTTTACCGTCATCAATACCTCCTTTCTTTATAAAAACAAATAGGTTTACTAGCTTGTTATTATAAAAAACAAACCATGAAGGCAATATCTCTGCTTTTTTGTCTCATCCTGATATCCTTAACAGAACCCTATGCCCAGCAGAATAAACCAACTCCCCCAAAAACCGGCTACAACGCAGAAAGAGCAAAGAAATTAGGAGCTGATGAATTGGGAAACAGAAATTATATCATTGCTTTTGTGAAAGAAGGTCCCGTTAAGTTAACCAATTCCAAAGAAATGGTTTTAATTAAAAACGCGCATTTGCAAAACATGCAAAAGCTGATTTTGGAAGGGAAATTACTGGTGTCAGGCCCTTTTACCGACAATAAATCAATGAAGGGATTCTATATTTTTGATGTTCCCTCGATTGAAGAAGCCCGTACCCTTACATTTTCTGATCCGGCTATCAAAGCGGGCGCTCTGATCCTGGAACTTCATCCCTGGTACGGGACAGCAGCTTTAAAAGAAATCCCCGGAATTCACAAGCAGATACAGAAAAAGAAATTTCCGGATGATAATTAAATGAATATCTGTTTACTTTTCTAAATGAAGTTTCTCTTTGTCAATTGTTGTCATAAAATAGTCATTTATGGTCATTTGTTGTCATTCATAGTCATTAATTGTTATTGACTGTACAATGACCATAAATGACTATCAATGACTATCAATGACACAATCTATAACCATTAGGCAACATTCCGGATCCTCATTTTAAATTTTAATTTGCCTAATAAATTCATTTAAAGACATTTACCTCTATCATATTAAGTATAAAGATAAGTAATGTCAAGGATAAAATGTCGTATTTTTAGGCTGAAGGAGTTTAGACTATAGGCTGAAGGTTCATAATATACCCCTTTTACCTTTAGCCACAACACCGATAGCCTGTAATCCTCCTGTGACATTATTTTATTCCAATTACTTAAACCTTGATCAGTCCGGAGATTTAATTATTTTTGATTAGGTTTGAATATGAATATGATGGCAACCATAAAGCAGATACAATCCTTAAAACCAGAATAATATGAAACTAAATTCTCTCAAATGGATTCTTTTGATCCTCCTGATGGGGATGTTTATTGATCCTGCTTCAGCACAAAAAAAACAAAAGAAAGTCTATGTCAATACAGACCTTGAAGGCATCAGTGGGGTGTTCAAATTTTCACAGACCCGAGAGAAAGATACCCCCTTAAACATCCAGGCCTGTGAATATTTTATGGGAGATCTTGCCGCTGTTATTCACGGACTTCGCGATGGAGGAGCCACCGAAATCGTCGTACTCGATGGCCATGGAAGTCAGGCTGTCATCCCTCATCTGATGGATCCGGGAGCAACCTACATCACAGGTACCCCCAGAAAAGGACCGCTTACGGGTCTTGACAGCACTTTTGTTGGAATGTTAATGATTGGATTTCATGCAATGAACGGAACTCCCGATGGCGTGCTTCATCACACCCAATCCTCAAAAACAGAAGCCAAGTACTGGTACAACGGGGTTGAATGGGGTGAGATGGCACAGAACGCAACAATTGCTGGTTATTATGACGTTCCACCCATCATGGTATCAGGTGATGAAGCTACCTGCCGTGAAGCTAAAAAATTCTTTGGTGATAAAATTGTTACCGTAGCGGTAAAAAAAGGCATCGCAAGGGAATCAGCTCAGCTCTATCCTTTCGCTCAGACCCGCAAAGCCCTGTACGAAGGGGCTAAGCGTGCAATGGCTGTTATCCCTTACTGCAAACCTTATAAACCGCAATTCCCTTTGAGTGCAAAAAAACAGTGGCTCCAGGGAGATCCCAAAGATCAGAAAATAATGATCAAAGAAGGAACAGTCAACGATGGGCTGCATGTGCTGGATTTTTGATGTGCTGATGGGAGGATGTGCTAATGCGGTGATAGGAGTGATGAGATTATGTGCTGATGCGGTGATAGGAGTTAGGAGTCATTAGAAATGAGTCCGCAATCTCTTGATCTCTAATTCATAATTCCTGTATTCTATTCAACCGTTAGTGGCTGATTTTTGTTATCTGTGGAGGTATAACATAATTCCGCGTCTATGAAACAATTAATCATCCTCCTTTCGCTGACTCTTGCTTTCCTGTTTTCTTCAGCAGGTGGTAACCAGTCATCTGAAAGTCTTCGGTCTGTTCAGCAAAAGAAAACCGGCACCCTGGCGCCTCAGAAAGATGTATACACCTGTCCGGTGCATTCCGAAGTAGTAAAGGACAAGCCGGGCAAATGTCCTAAATGCGGAAGGGATCTGGTTAAAAAAGAAGCAAATAAAGTGGTTTATACCTGTCCTCATCATCCTGAAGTGAAGCAGGACAAGCCGGGGGTCTGCCCAAAATGCGGGATGGACCTGGTCAAAAAAGAGGATACTAAAAAGAAAGTTTCCAAAAAACCATGAAAAAGGAATGTAGTTGGCGAAGTTGTAGACCTCATAATTCCAGGTTCGTAAATCTTCCGTTCCATGGCGGAAGCTCCAACTAAGCCTTGATATGGACCTGGGATGGAGTAAATAAGGGGGTAGTAGAAATTGTCCGGAAAATATTTTAACGGTAAAAGCTGCAATACCCCTTCAATTCCCCATTGTGTTATTCACTATCTTTATAATTAAATTTGGAACCAGCTAACTCAATTATATGGGAGTATTCTGCAAACCAGGTAATTTGACTCTTATGACGTTTAAACATCAAGTGATAATCAGCTCAATTTTAGCTTTGACAGTGTTGCTGATACTTCCTGGTCTGGCTGCTGGAAAACCAAAAGAGAAATCCATTGTTGCAAATAAGGCCAAACTTCAAAAACTGGCTGGAGACTTTAAATTCACTGAAGGGCCGGCTTGCGACCGCAAGGGAAATATATACTTTACCGATCAGCCCAATAACCGTATCATGAAATGGTCCACTGACAATAAGTTATCTGTTTTTGGTGAAAATTTCGGCAGGGCCAACGGCCTGTATTTCGATAAGAAAGGAAATCTCATCAGTTGTTCGGATGAAAAGAATGAACTCTGGTCGATTGCACCCGATGGGAAAGTGACCGTGTTGGTCAAAGATTTTGAAGGGAAAAGGCTGAACGGGCCCAACGATTTGTGGATTGCTCCGAATGGCGGTATTTATCTTACAGACCCTTTTTATAAACGATCGTGGTGGGATCATCAAACGCCGGAACAGGATGGCGAAGATGTCTATTATCTCGCACCGGGAGCTTCCAAACTGATCAGAGTCGTTTCGGACTTAGAAAAACCCAATGGCATTATTGGGACTCCTGACGGAAAATGCCTCTATATTGCTGATATTAAAGGCAACAAAACATGGCGTTATACCATTGAAAAAGATGGAATGCTTTCGGGTAAAAAGCTTTTTGCAGAGCAAGGTTCTGATGGAATGACCATTGATAATAAAGGGAATATCTATCTGACGGGAAAAGGCGTAACGGTTTACACTTCTGAGGGCGTCCTGATTGAAAAAATCCCGGTAGATGAAAACTGGACGGCCAATGTTTGTTTTGGAGGGAAAGACCGCCGTTTGCTTTTTATGACCGCATCAAAGTCGGTTTATGGATTAAAAATGAAAGTAAAAGGAGCAAGGTAGAAGTTGATCTACGTTTTTGTTTTCGAAGCTTAATGTTGAAAATCAGTGACAAATAAACGGGACAATAACTCCTAAAGAAGAAATAGTAGGGGGTGTATCACCCTCCTCTTCCTCATCTTTTTCTTCCAATTCGTCATCATCCTCCCATTCATCATCTTCTAAATTTACCTCTTCATCAAAATCATCTGTTCGCATCTGATTAAAATTTAAGTTGATATTTGGTGTAAGTTAAGGAAAATTCAGATGAATTATAAGGGTTTAAAACCTATTTTAGTACGGTTTTTTTGTTCTGATTCCTGCCGCTCGACTTTCTCAAATTGTTTTATATACCCTATGATTGGCACGATACTGCTTAGTTAGCTTCAAATCAATCTCGCCAAATTGTCTGAAGTAAATGAAGATTACTCTCTGGGGCTGGAAACCCTGTCTACCAGATAGACGATTGATTTAAAATCAATGCCGCTGTGAAGGCTTAAACCGATTTCACAGGTCCGGCTGGTGGAATAGCCATGTTTTACATTCGCAGGCATTTGCTCTTTAAGCTCACGGAGACCATGTCTGTTCAGTTCCGGGAAAGTGAATCCCCTGTCGCCGGCAAACCCGCAGCAATTAGTATCCGGAGTTATCACTTCTTTTGCACACATCCCGGCAAGGGCAACCAGTTTCTGATTCAGTTCCATTTTCTTCATGCTGCATACGGGAAAGACCGCAACTGTTTCTTCCAGAGGAGTAATTTCAAGATGTTGAATTAAATGTTCAAGGATGAACCCGACAGGCTCGTAGAGTTTTAACTTCGGTTCCATGTTCTCCTTCATGGTAAAAAGACAGGGGCTCATATCACATAAAACCGGATATTCTCCTTCGTTACTCGCTTTCCACAAGGCGGATTCCAGTTCCCCGGATTTTTTAAGTCCGGCCTCTTTATATCCCTTGCTCGAAAAAGCCATCCCGCAGCAAAGATTATTCAAATTCTCCGGATAGATGATGTCATAGCCTCCTTTTCTTAAAAGCTGACACATTTTTTCAGTGAGTTGAACCTCCTGATTGTCTTTTTTGGAGACACCCATCGAGCGGTTGATACAGGAGGGGAAATAGACGACCTTTCTGATGTGCTGATTAGTTGATGTGCTGATGTGCTGATGTGCTAATGTACTGATGTGCTGATTAGTTGATGGGGTGATTTGATGTTCGTTAATTTTTATTCCTTTGGCTCCTTTGGGCATCCAGGGGTTCCATTGAGGAATTCGGTTACCGGACATTTTTCTCATTCCTCCGGCAATCGAGCCCATCAAACGCGAACCAAGAATAGCATGAAAGGCATTTACAAGGGATAAGGAAGTCCGTGCAATGGAAGTTACAGTTCCCATATGATCTGCAATCCATAATGCTCTTTTAGCCTGCGCTGGAGTAATGCTTTGAAAACGCAGTTCCTTGATGAGCTTTCCGGTATCGATTTTAACCGGGCAACTTGTAGCACACAATCCATCAGTGGCACAGGTTTCATTACCTGAGTACCGATAGCTGTTGATCAGGGAAGCTGCAACGTGGGGCTCCTGACCGCTCTCCCTCAGACGGCTTATTTCACGATAGACCGCTATACGCTGACGGGGAGAAAGCGTCAGTGCAGCAGAGACGCAGGAAGGTTCACAAAACCCGCATTCGATACATTTATCAACCTTTTCATAGGCAGCCGGGAGAGGTTTAAGGTTCTTAAGATGTGATTGCGGATCAGAATTAATGATGACACCCGGGTTCAGAAGAAATTTAGGATCAAAGATCTCCTTGATTTTTCTCATCAACTCAAAAGCCTCTTTCCCCCATTCTTTTTCCACAAACGGAGCCATGTTGCGGCCCGTTCCATGTTCAGCCTTTAAAGAACCATCGTATTTTTCTACCACCAAGGTGGTCACGTCATTCATGAGATTTCCATAACGTGTTATTTCCTCCGGGGAACCGAAATCCTGGGTAAAGACAAAATGAAGATTTCCATCCAACGCGTGGCCAAAAATAACCGCTTCGTTATAGCCGTGTTTCCTGAAAAGTATCTGTAAATCCAGCACTGCTTCGGCAAGACGCGGAATCGGGAAGGCTACATCCTCTATGATGACAGTAGTTCCAGTCCGCCTGACTGCACCGATCGCGGGGAACAGCCCCTTCCTGATTTTCCAGAGACATTCATATTCCGAGGGTATATCGGTAAACCTCACAGGTATTTCAACCGGTATTCCTTCGATGGAGGCTTTGACCTGCTCAATCTGACGGTAAAGCATTTCCTTAGATCCGGCTCGCGTCTCAACAAGAAGGGCCGTAGCGCCGTCACTCAGCAACTTAAGATCAATTCCTATCCCCAGTTCATTCTCAACAGAACGCAATCCTGCCCTGTCAATCAGTTCTGCCGTAGAAACAGGTCCTTCTTTTAAAATTGGAATAGTTTTACAGGCATTTTCTATATCCGGGAAAATAATGAGGGAACTTGCTTTAAAAGGGTGTTCTACAACTGTACGATAAATGATTTCAGCAATGAATCCCAGGGTTCCCTCCGATCCAATGATCAGGTGTTCAAGGATTGCAAATGGATCTGTAAAATCCACCAGTGCATTTAAACTGTAGCCTGTAGTATTTTTTATCTTGTACTTATACCGGATTCTCTCCGACAACGCTTTGTTTTGTCTGACAGTCTGAGAAAGCCTCGTTAATTCGGAGATAAGATCCAGATGACTGTCGAGAAAATCCCGCCTGCTCTTTGCATCATCAGTATCAAGCAGGGTGCCATCCCCCAGAATGATCTTCATCCCGGCCACCGTCTTGTAAGAGTTATCAGCCGTTCCGCAACACATCCCACTGGCATTATTAGCAGCAATACCTCCTACCATGGCTGCGTTGATAGAAGCAGGATCCGGACCAATTTTTCGGCCGTATGGAGCAAGCAACGCGTTCGCACTGACCCCTCTTATTCCGGGCTGAAGCTTAATTTTCTCTCCCTCCTCAAGAATCTGGTATTTTTTCCAGTGCTCACCAGCGATCACCAATACCGAATCTGAGATAGCCTGACCCGATAAACTTGTACCAGCCGCTCTGAAAGTGACAGGAAGCCCAAGTTTGTTTGTCTCCTGCATAATCAAAGAAACCTCCTCTTCGGTAGCAGCCTTTATCACCAGTTTCGGAATCAGACGATAGAAACTGGCATCGGTCCCGAAAGCAAGCGTACTTAAGGGATCATGAAACATACGACCGGATTCGATGACTCCGGATAAACGATTGTATAAGGTAAGATACTTTCCAGTCAGCATTTTAGAACTCAGAATGATTTGACACTGCAAAGATATCAGCAAATGGATTACAGATGACACAGCTACAGAATTTTAAAAGGAAGATATTTGTTTAACCTGTCTGAGACAAGAAAAATCAGAAACTGTTTAAATTTTGTTTTTAGGTCTATTATGGCAGAGATTCCTCATTTCGCTTCGCTGCATTCGGAATGACACCGGTGATGGCAAAGGGGTGATGGGGGCGGCTCCGCCGCCCCCATCACCCCAATCCTTCAAACAAAAGTGTCATTTCAAGAAGTGAGGAATCTCTTGAAAAAATAGTTTTAATGGAATTTTACCGGAATAAGTTGAAATGGGAAATTTAAACAGTCTCTCAGAATACACCTGATTCAGATGGACCACCACCGAGTAATCTATCATTCTTATCAGAAATATTCATAAACTTACATAATTGAGTTAATTTTGTAATAATATTAATTCAGGCAAAAAATAATTACCAATGCCTTTAACGCCCGATTTCACCGATCAGAAAATATTGGAGAAATTCTCCTCTGCTTACACCCTTTCGGATATGGAAATCTTTGTTTTCCCCGAGTTGTTATATCCTCTTGTGATTGCTAACATCATGAGTCCAATTATATGGAAATGGCGTGAAGAAGAATGGTTTAAGGATATCCAAAAAAAATCATTCAACTATAAGATCAACCGGATCAAACAATACATCATGGATCATTATGTATTTAATCTTGATCTGGAAACCTGGGGTTTGACTAATAAGGAAAGGGAACTGTCGCGATTCAGGAATTATATTGACATCAATATTTTATCCCGCTCCAATGCCTTATTCGGTTATGAAGGTGATAAATATTATTTCGATATTGATATAAGAAGGCATTTCGGTCTTGATAAATATGACTCGGATATCATTCCTTACTGGAAAACTGAAACAGTGGAGGCCATGACAGCATTTCGCTATAAGGAATCATTTGAAACAGGAGCCGGCGAATGCGTCTCTTTATCGGCCCTGTATGCAGCTGCCCTTTTTATCATAGGAAGGATCCCTCTTGAAAACATATTCCTGATGGGGACTCCTCTTCACTCCCAGAATTTTATTGACATCAACGAAGGAGTCCTTACCAATAACCGCCGGATTGTAACCAAACGGATGTGGTTTAACGGGACTTCTATTTCTACAATGGCCCGCCGTGCTCTTGAACATGAAAGAGTTACCATCGTCACGCATCATACAGGATTCATCCATCATTTGTATAACAATGCAACCATAAATAAAAATGTTTATCTGGACTTTTCTGAAAAACTAAGGACCTTTCTGGTCTCGCCTTTAACACCGGAACTGTTCCTTAATTTCCTGCGCTATCACATGAAATTTAAAAAATATTTCCAGTACAGGCATTTTATGAAAGCGCATTATCATTACATCGCACTGGAAACCTTATTTGAATACGAACATTCCACAAAGTATATTTTATCAGCCGATTCTGTCGGGAATCTTTTAAATGAGATTGATGACGAACAATTTAGCCTTACCCCTTTGAAAGACCGGATTATTTTGCAGGAAGCAACCGATTGTATTGAAAATAAAGGAGAAATTAATATGGATGAATTGTTGAGCACCTGTTTAAATCTTTCAAAGACTTCCGACAAGATTACCGAAGATAAAATAAAATTGCTATTAAAAGATCTTAGTGAATTTCTAAAGGTAGAGCCACAGCTCCCCGACCTGAATAAAAACTTTATTGAAACTGAAGCATTAAACATTCACCCAAAGCAGAATCGTCAGCAAATTATTGATCTGATCAAGGATAAATCAAGTGAAAGTGAAGTTGCTCTTTTAGCCCTCTATGCTTATCGCCAGATGGATCAAACCGACTGGAGACCCTTTATTAAAGCGGCGCTTGAAAGAAATCCGGTTTCCCTGGAAGCACTGGCAGGTAAGACGGCCATGGAGGCATATAAAATCATTGCTGCCCTTTACGATGAATCGATATATGATGACTTCAGACTTGCTCAGCCTGATGAGGTTTGGAATTTCAGGCACGGTGATGGCGTGGAAAAAGCATTACTGATGGCCAATTTCCTCTACAATGTTTCAAAAGAAAAAGAATTAATTCTGGATGTTCAGAAAGAACAGGTTCTTCTTTCCTCGGGAGATATTGAGTTTAAGTTTCATTCAAAGAAAGGATTAGTCCAAACTATAAATCTTGTTTAACGTGAGTTTGGCGTAAGATCTACGAAAAATATTTGAATTGAGAATAACAAGGTTTTGTTTACCCATTACACCCGGCGCACATTTGTCGGGTAGGCAAGGGTATTTCAGTCCAGCCTCTCACAGAACTGTACGTGACAGTCTCCCGTCATACGGCTCTTGTCATTCCCAGTCATTGTTTAAAGTAACTGCTAAACTTATCCTATCACCCGCGGTGTGACAATAGTTTCGACAACGGGTTGTTATCACAATACTTCATCAGTGGTTCACGCTCGTTCATCTCCATTATTCATACCTGATCCATTGATGTGCCTTTTCCTTGTCTGTTCAATACCATGGATTTTGTCCAAAGCACTGCAAGGCAGTTTGCCGGCTGTCCCCGCAGACCCCCGGCGAAGGATCATTTCTTTTCAGAAATCCCTTCATCTTTTGTACAGCATGTTAAAGAACTTGATCAACTCTTGTCCTCAACTTCAGGACACATTGTTCGGCAGCGAGGGAATTTGTATCTTAACTGCATAATAATAAGCCTGTAATGACGGGGGTTACTATTATGCAGTTTTCATGTATTATCATTAAAAACGTTGTTATATTAAGGCAAAACTAAGCTCAAATCGTTAGCATTTAATTTAGTCGATATAAAATTCCTGAAATCTAAAAAACTCTATTTTATGTATCAACCTTTTTTGTATAATCGTAATGTATAGCGAGCAAGGGGAGATTACATCAGTATTTTTACTTTTTTCTTTGATATTATTCAATACTCCCTTATTTAGTTCAGCTACAATAAAATTCTCTGTATTAGTTAGTTTTTTGTTAATAATCTTTATCTCACTACCTAGGCTTTCACGACAAAAATGAAAATATTTGGTTTCGTCTAAATACAATAATCCTGAATAGTAGCAATTTTCAATATTATATTTTTCGATTAAATACATATTTCCTGAGTACCCATTCATGTTTAATTGCTCAAATACTTTAGTCCTTGTTTTTAGCAAATCATTATTCCATTGAGATATAGGTTTTTCATTCTCTCTGTATTTTTTATTTATTTGAACCAAATATTTAGAACTATTACAACCCATCAAAAATAAACTATATATAATTGTTAAAATGATTATATTCTTCATACTATTATTTATATGTAAATGAAACAGTAATATTCAAACCTTGTTTAACTGATGGTGGAGTTGCTCCTAATATTAAAGGTTCTGTTAGGTCGTATGTCCTTGTTTGCTGGTAAAACAAACTACCGCCTTTACCATCAATTATGCGAGAAGGTTCATAGCCACTTCCATTAATATTAATCGCATAATGCGTCCTAAGAGATAACCCTGCTCCTTCGCATTTGCACTCAAGTTGTTCAAAGCGCCGGTGCGAATTTGCAATTCGCACCTCTTAACCAAGGATTTACAATCCTTTTTTCAATTTTTCATTCTCGCTTAGTGAAAGAGGTCTGCCACTTACAATATTACATAAAATTCCATAAATTTAAATTATGGGAATCAGAAATAAGATATCACCGGCTTGAAGCCGGGTTTTTCGATTCTTTCCTGGCAATACAAACTTTTAACAAAATTCCACTTGCTGCAGTCAAGGAGGCAGAGCGGATCACAGATCGCGCGGTTAAAAAGCTGCGGTTTGCAAAACCGCAGCAGCCGCGCCAACCTTTTTGCAAATCCTGAGGAGCAGTGTTGATAGTTAATGGAATGGATTACAGCCCGATAGTAGAAATCTAAAATATTTAGTAAATGAACTACAATTAATAGTTGGTAAACTAAATTATTTAGTTATCTTTGTTTTATAATTTAGTAAATCATGAAACATCTGACAAACAGGGAAGAAGAAATAATGAACATCTTCTGGCAAAAAGGTTCATTGTATGTAAAAGAAGTTATTGATGAACTTTCTGATCCCAAGCCTCATTACAATACTATTTCAACGATTGTGCGGGGCCTTGAGGAGAAAGGATTCCTCGGGCATGAGCAATTCGGAAATACTCACCGTTATCATGCAATCATCTCAAAAAATGAAAAAGAATTTGACAGGAAATTGACTGAGTTATTTTCGGTTAATTAATTATGTAAATTTGTTAAACTGATCAATTCCATTATGCCATGAAAAAAACTGCTTTGGTATTACTTTACACTATTCTCTCATTAAGCGTTTATTCGCAAAAAATCGTTGAAAATCCAGGGTTTGGATTTACTACAACCTTTAATCTAAAGATTAAAAGTATTGAATTAAGAGATACGGCAACGGTACTCTCATTCCACATTTCCTCAAAAGGTTCCATCGTTGTACCTAAGCAAACCTATATCCAACCGGTGAAAGGTCAAAAACTGTTTATTACGGGAGCTGAAGGGATTCCAATAAACAAGAGTTTCAGTTTGCCTGCTTCAGGAGAGGCTGATTATAAATTGCTTTTCCCAAAAATCGATGCCTCGGTCAGCAGACTCGATTATGGTGAAGAGGGAGCAGGTGCATCCTGGTTTATTTATGATATTGCACTCAGGGAAGTTCCCGGACAGTCTGTGATTCCCTCAGAATTGAGAAGCAATTGGTTTAATAAAAAAACCGGTGATTGGGAATTGAGTTTCTTTGATTCAACAGCTGTTTACAAAAAGAAAGTATGGGATTACAGCAAAGTCAATTTGACGAAAAGAGAAGGTACCATTGAATTGAAAGACAATAAAGACAGAGTCCTTCTGGCAGTAAAACCCACAATTGACGGAAGTTATCTGATAGGGGAAGCAACATGTCCACAAAACACTTACGTTCAGAACCCTGACTTCGGGAGTCAGGATGAGGAGGGCTATAAGGCTCCTGTTTTTAAATATGACTCTGTGAATTTCAGCGGTTATTTCAAAGGTTATTCGCCAAGAATAAAGCAGAAAACAATTTCTATCCGTGTGAATGATATTCTTGCAGGAAAAGATTATTCAATATCGGCCAGCCTTGACGAGAAAGGAGCTTTTTCAGCAAAACTGCCTCTTTATTATCCTCACTCGGTGTCCATCAATTCAGTCAGCACAGGGCAGCAAGTGTTTCTTGAGCCGGGGAAAGATCTATTTGTATTGTTTGATAGCCCGAGCAATTCAAAATTGTATATGGGAAAGAGCGGAAATGTTAACAGGGATCTGGATAAGCTTGATAAATTCAACAGCCTTGATTTCTCCTCGATTTCAAAGAAAATACCTGATCTAACTTCTTCTCAGTTTAAAAGTGAGTGCCTTGATTTAATGCAAAAGGAACTGGATGCTTTGGATGCATTCAAGAAATCTCATTCAATCGGTACAAAGGCTTACCAGGTAAAGAAAAGGGACATTGAGTTCAGATTTGGCACTTACTTGCTTCAATATAACGCCTTAATCTATCAAGTAACAGGAAAGCCTGTATATAATCCGGAGAACTTCACTGCCGAGTATTATGATTTCATCAAAAATGAAAAGATGAATGATCCGCTGGCTGTCATTTCAACGAAATACAGCGATTTTATGACACAGTTGGGAATGACTAAATTTATTAGAGGAGAGAGCCTGACATATTCAGTTATGATGAAGGGGCTTGAAGATTCCGGACACTCCTTAACACCGGAAGAAAAAAAATTAAAGGAGGATCTTAAGATAGCAGAGAATCCTATGGATAATGCAGCCATGGCAAATTTTTTTAATCAGTATGGCACAAAACTTTCTGAACTTGTTATGAAGTATAATGATCAGTTTAAAAAATTTATTCCCGAAATTAGAGCAGGGACTATTACTTTTGAAATTGCTTGTGATTCATTGACTAAGAAAGGAGTAAATTTTACAGGCGATGAAAAGGTCATTATTGAAAAAAGAAAAATTATTGACAATTTGCCGGCCATAGTAAAGAGAAGAGAAACCACAAAGGCTCAAGAAAAGTTTAACTCAGATCATCAGAATTTATTAGATTCTTTGGAAAGGAAAAGGAGTAAAATCACCATAGAGGAAAACCTAAAAAGATTGGGAATAGAAAAAGGGATGGCAATGGATATTTTCAATGCAAAGATTGATTTCAATCAGATTGTAAACGAATTAGCACCTCTTTCTGACGAGGGACTAAAGTCCATGCAGGGGCAATATAAAACTCCTTTTATTGCCAATTACTTGGTAATGTGTAATAAATCGACGATGGAAAAAATTGAAGCAAATAAGAAGAAAAGAGGATCTGTTTTAAACGAGGTTCCAAAAGTAGAGAAAGAAAAGTTGTTTGAAGAACTGATGAAAAAATACACTGGTAAAGTAGTTCTTGTTGATTTTTGGGCCACCTGGTGCGGGCCTTGCAGAAACGCCATTGAGCGGATCGGGCCCTTAAAAGAAGAGATGTCCAAAGAGAATGTGGTATTTGTCTATATCGCTGCCCCCAGCTCACCAAAACAGACTTATGATCGCATGGTGCCTGGTATTAAAGGCGAGCACTACCGGGTATCCAATGACGAATGGGGCTATCTGCATAGTAAATTCAACATTAACGGGATACCCCACCTGGTTCTGGTGGATAAAAAAGGGCAGGTTATTAATCCTAACCTCAGCTATTCAAGCAATGAAACATTAAAAGTGGAAATTGAAAAAAGAATAAAAGAGTAGTTTCGATATGAGGGATTCCCCATTATGTATTGGTTGGAAAAGATGGGAAAGTGATCAACCCAGACCCGGGCTATCTTGACAATACGAAGCTCAAAACATTGCTTATGAAGTATATAAAAGAATAGAGATCAGGGAAAGGCTCTGACCCATATAAATAACACAAATAACTTGTGATGAAAAATGTTGCATTTTTAGGGATTGGAATTTGTTTGCTGTTTTTATCTTGTTCATATGCCACTAATGATCAAAATACCGATAAAGATCGGTTGCCTAATCCCGTCATCAAGGCAGGTATAGCCAAAGTGGATGGAAAACTCAGTAATTTTCACCGGAAAAAAGGTGAAGAAAATCCGACATTGATTTTGGCCATCCAAAATCCTGTAACAGCTGAGGAAAGTACATTCAAAACTCAATTGGGTGAAGACGGCAGTTTTCACTTCGAAGTTCCGGTTGAATGCAATGTTAATATTGGGTTGATTGGTTCGGAGATATTTCAGGACAATGCTGTCGGTGTCGCTTTGATTCCCGGGAAAGAGACAAAAATGGAAATTCTTTATGATGAAACAGGCGATTTAAAGGCAGATATGGTAAGCAGTCTTGGATTGGCTTCGGGTGATCTGCCAAATTTCTATAAGATGTTCATTAAATTCATAGAGGATCGTTATTCAGAGCCTTTTTACACCATGACACCTGAAGATTTCAGTCATTTGGCTATAAAAAAGCTGATGGTAGAAAGATTGAAAAGATCAATAAACGATTCGATACTATCGGGAAAAGCAAAGAACTACATTACGGATGAATGCAAATTAAAGTATCTTAATGGAAGCCTTCTCACCTATCATGATTATATAGCCCGGAACTACAGGAATACAAAACCAAAAGGAGAACCTGATAATTTTACTCCGCAGGAACCGAAAAGATCGTATTACGCGTTTCTTAAGGATTTTAATCTGGGCAATCCTCAATACCTGTATAATGGAATGGGCACGTATACGGAGGTACTGCAGACGATACTTTCAAATGAAAAATTAAATATTCCCGCTATCAAAGATACACCAATACAAGACTGGCTTAAAGAAGTAAAGAAGAATATAGCTGATTTGATAGGTTCAGACAAAGGTTTGTTCTATGATCTGCTGGTTGCCAATGCTTATGCCCGGCAGTTTAATAACGAGTTGAAACCATTATCGGATAAACAGAAGGAAAATATCAGGAGCTATTTTAAGGATGAAGAGATCGCGAAAATACTTTTAAGGAAGAATGAAGAGGTCATCAAACTGGAAGCTGAAAAAAACTATTTTAAAACAAACATTAACACGACACCGGCAGTTCCAAAAGAAGAATTGATGAAAGCGATTATATCCAAATACAAAGGGAAGGCAGTAGTAGTGGATTTCTGGGCTACCTGGTGTGGTCCCTGTATGAACGCTATGACAGAGACCAGGGATGTCAAAAGAGAACTGCATGATAAAAATATAGCTTTTGTATATATCACTAATGTTTCTTCTCCAAAGAAATTATGGGAAGAAAAAATCAATAGTATCGGCGGAGAACACTATTATCTGTCTCAAGATGAATGGGTATATATCATGGGTAAATTTGGTTTCGAAGGTATACCCTCATATTTGTTTTATGACCCAAAAGGAGTAATGAAGAATAAAGTTACCGCTTATCCCGGATCGGAAAAAATGAAGAAGATGATAAAAGAATTGTTGGATTAATGATTGCTGAGAGTTTGTGAAGATTTTGCAAATTCCTAATTTCACAATATTGGGAAAAAACAAAATTAGGCATTTACGCGACCCTCAGCGTTAAACCAGTAAGATCGAAGGCAAGCTTTTATGTATCTTCAATAGCACTAACTAAAAAATAACTGTTATGAAAACAACTATCGGAATTCTTTTGATTTCTTTGGGTTTGATCAACCTCTCTTGCAAACATGGGCCAGTTAACACTCAATCGTTTACATTACAGGGGAAAATAAACGGCGTAAAAACGGGACGCATCATTTTGAGTTATGAAAGCAGCAAAAAATATAAATGGATAAATGACACTGCTGATATTAAAGATGGTAAATTTGTTTTTAAGGGGAAAATTATCGAGCCTACATCTGCTGATTTAATCGCTGCCAGTGAACCAAATCTTGGAAGAACTGGCAAGGAATTAAATATCGCAAGTATCTATATTGAACCTGGTGACATGAAAGTAATTCTTACAAAAGACAAATTCAAAGAATTGAAAATGACCGGTTCAAAGTCTCAAAATGATTTGAATGCTCTTAATCTATTCAATAAGTCAGTAACATCACGCATCGATAGTGTATCTACCATAATCATTTCACTTAGGGATAGTCTAACTAAATATCCAGAGGAGAAAAATTTATCGGAGAAATTGAAAAATGAATATACAAAGCGTGGGATATTAAATAATGAGAAATATGCGCAGTATATTGAATTCATAAAATCTCATCCCAAATCATTTTTATCTGCTGATCTGTTGCTTCGTATTAATGATATAATTCCTCTTGATTCATTAAAATTAATACACAACAACCTTGCTGTTCCAATTCAAAACAGCCGGGATGGCATCGTTATAAAAAAAATTATAGCCAAAAAGGACAATAACAGAATTGGAGCCATTGCGCCGGATTTTAAAGCGATTGATCTGAATAAACAGACTGTAACATTGTCCGAATTCAGAGGTAAAAATGTTGTTCTGATGGATTTTTGGGCAAGTTGGTGCGGTCCCTGCCGTGCGTCTTTCCCTCATTTAAAAGAAGTTTATAAAAAGTATCATCCGAAAGGTTTCGAAATAATATCCATTTCTGTTGATTTTAATAGGGACGCCTGGATGGCAGCCGTTAAACAGGAGAATATTGAAACCTGGCATCCTGTCCCTGTTGCTGAAAAATATGCATTAGGCCCTGATTCCATTAAAAAGGATGACATTTATGAAAATTATTTCGTTCAGGGCGTTCCACGGCAGATATTAATTGATAAAAGCGGTAAAATAGTTGGGCAATGGCTAGGGTTTAGTAAAGAAAATGAAAATGAACTTGACAAAAAATTGGCGGAGTTATTTAGCGGTGTGCAATAAAATAAAGCCTAAAAAAGAAGTTTAGTTTCTTACCGATTTATATAATAAAAGGAGTTATTGATAAAACCTTTCCCTTTTCTTTATAATGTGATCACAAATTCAATAAACTTCAACGATTTAAAATTTAACTAAAGAATGAAAAAGGCAATTCAAATATTCAGTTTTTGTTTCATAGTTCCATTTTTGTGTTACTCACGATCAAAAAATGAAAGGTTAGCTAAGAATATCACTTTCATTAAAGATACACGTTTGCCACCAAGAGTAATCTAAAATCACAAAAATAATTCAATTTGCTTGCATTTTATTGATCAATTAAATACAGTATCATGTTACCAATTAGTGTAGTCATTCCTGTGTACAATGCAGAAGAATTTCTTAAAGAAACTATTGATAGTGTGATTAATCAGACTTTCAGCGATTTTGAACTTATTATCCCTCGCTAGCGCGGGTCTGTGACCAGTAGTGGTCGAAAGATGAATTTTATCATGAGTTTTCATTGAAGTGATTTTGCTTTTTTTAAAAAATATTATATTTATCCTCTTCATGAGATAGAATATGATAATTATGGAATAGAAAACAATTGAAAATATTTTTTATTTACTAAGGCCGGATCTCCGCCACAATCCTTTATCATTATTTTAACTATTGTCTCCCACAGTTCTATAGTTAACCTACGTTTTGCTGTTTTATACCCGTATTCATTGATTTTCTTATATAATAACAACAGCATGGATGCAATGAGTGTCATGTAAAGCACCACTTTAATACCATTCTCACTAACGGATAAAAAATGACTTGCATTGAGTTCTTGCTTGATGAATCGAAAGAACACCTCAATATCCCATCTTTGTTTATATATATCTGCAATTTCTTTAGGGGTTAGTGCTAAATTGTTGGTAAAGAAGTAGAATATATTTTCTTTCTTTTTTAATCTTCCCTTATTCTTTGGAGGGGTCGTGTCTATTTTATCTTTCCGCTCTGCAATGATAAGACGATATTGGTTATTTGGATCCATTTCGTGTTTACCATATAAATGGACAATTTGGCTACTGATCAATGTTAGTTCCCCTAAATCTTTTTCCTCTTCCGAAAGTTGATCTGAGGATATGATATCATACCTTCTGCACGTTCTTAATCTTCCGACAAATGAAATATTGTCCGTTGTAAATGAAGCGAAATTCTTGATTGAAGCAACACCTCGGTCAAAAGTGTAGATATTGGCAATTGAACCTTCTTTGGCAGCATTTAGCCTGACAACTTCCGGTATTGCCATATCTTCACTTATATAAGTGGATTCATTGTATACTTTAAAATCGCACGTAGTCAGACCATCGAAAGCAAACGTGTATTTCAGTTGTTTGACTGTCTTCTCAGGATTATTTTTCTTTTTGTCCCCCGGAGCCAATCCTTTTTTAAGCTTATTACAGGTTTCTGCCACCATGCTGCTGTCAACACGAATAATACGATGTTTTAACTGTTCTTCCGTTGTGAAGAATTTGGAAAATTCTGCATAAATAGCCTCATAAGCTAGCCGAAAAAACTCCGGATCAATCTTTGATAAGCGGGCAGAAATTGAACTGTGTGATACTTTCATTCCATCCTCATAACAGAACAGAGCTTTGAAAAGATCGCTGCTGAAAAGATCTTCCAGGGTTCTCTGGCTTGTCCTGTCTGTTGTCAAAATGCCATACAACAGCAAATTAAATATACGCTGCCCGTAAAGTACTTTGGCACAGTAATCTACCTTTGTATCCTTGGATAAAGTACTTAATAAATCATCCGGTATAAGGCCTAAGATTTTCTGAATATTGATTTTTTGTCCTGAATACATTTATGTCTTGGTTTTGATATAAATGTACAATAAAAACAAAAACA
>Ga0183095_10086_pt1 | contig 112336 bp, 102 predicted proteins | sample BioMet4_FD_130346 | JGI IMG/M metagenome (GOLD analysis project Ga0183095, IMG submission 130346) | Microbial communities from bioreactor (seeded with sewage sludge) at LBNL, California, USA - Biofuel metagenome 4 (v2) (version 3) | ecosystem: Engineered > Bioreactor > Anaerobic > Unclassified ...
TGCAGCATCTTATCCTTTGAAGAATCCATTTTTATTGAAATTGTAATACAGGAAGATTCGGCTTTCGGTATCTGCTTGGAGCAACAAAAGCAGTTCGTGGGAGAACTCGAGGGCACCGGTGCCATTGGCCGTCACTATGAGATGATCGGACACAGCCTGACGCTTGACGAATGCGGCCGCATTGGTATAAGCTTTGCCACCCCACGAACGGATCTGTTCGAGACCGTTGCCCGTATGCTTCACAGTGTTGAGGAAGCCGTTTCGTGCCATAAACGATGCACCATTGCAAATGGCACCCACAATCTTGTGCTTTGCTATGGCCTGCTTTACGATGGGGACAAAGGATTCTGCCTCGGGACCATCCCACTGCAAGCTACCGATGAGCACTAGAGCTGCATAATCGCTAGGCATGGTATCGAACGAATAATCGGGAACAGTATGAAAACCGCCCAACGATGTGACGACATCAAGCGTAGGAGCTACCGTTTTGACCTCGTATGGTATGGGACTACCTTCCATGATTCCCCTTTGTAAACATGAAGCAAGGTAGGCGCCTTCCCAATCGGCATAATCGTTAAGCAAAATAAATAACACTTTTTGTTTCATTGCTAGAATGTTTTTAATGTAATGCGCAAAGGTATAAAAAATCATAACGACTAAGAAGTTGTTTTGAATTTTTATCGGTTGCTTATTGAATGTATTTTTTGAATCGACACTGAATATTTAACGAACTAAATCGATAAATCATCTCTACAATATACCTCAAATAGGTAATGAAGAAGCCCCCAGCCTTGAAACTATTTTGTGACATTGTTTTTTTCTTAAAATTCAGGACAAGTTAGAAGCTGTTTTGAAAAACAAGCAAGGTCTTTCGGCCGCCGTTGCAGATGAAAGACCTTGTAGCTTAGAAGTAGTTTCTAAAAATGGGAATGTATCTTGTGTTACCAGATGTGGGCGCGCTTATCGGGCGAGAGATAGAGTTTGTCGCCGGACTTGATGCCAAAGGCATCGTACCAAGCATCGATCATGGGCAGAGCGGCATTCACACGCAAGATATTGGGCGAATGAACGTCCGAATTGACGATATAACCGATGAAAGCGGGAGCAATATTGCTGGCCCATATTCTGCCGTAGGAGAGGAAGAAACGTTGCTCGGGGGTGAATCCGTCTTTGTCGGCCAGCGGGCTTTTCTTCATTTGATTCTGGAATGCGAGGAAAGCTACGTTGATACCGCCGTTGTCTCCGATGTTTTCGCCCAGTGTCTTTTCGCCGTTGGCTTTGAGACCGGGAATCACTTCTTTGTCGGAGAACCAGTCGACCAATACTTTGGTGCGCTTGTCGTAATTGTCTTTATCTTCTTTGGTCCACCAATTGTTGAGATTGCCGGCTTTGTCGTACTGGCAACCCTGATCGTCGAATCCATGGCTCATCTCGTGTCCAATGACACTTGCTATACCGCCATAGTTGGCTGCATCGTCGGCTTCGGGGTCGAAGAACGGAGCCTGAAGAATAGCTGCGGGGAAGTTGATGCTATTGAATTCGGGACTATAGTAAGCATTGACAGTCTGAGGAGTCATGAACCATTCTTCCTTGTCGACGGCCTTGCCATAACGTTTTGCTACCTCGTATTTGGCCAAGGTGATATTGAGGTTCTCCAGATTCTCGCTTAAGTTTTTGTTCTTGTCTACCACCACTGCGGTATCCATGTTCTGCCATTTGTCGGGATATCCGATATTGATACGGAAGGCGTCGAGTTTCTCGAGCGCTTTCTTCTTGGTGACATCCGTCATCCATGTAGCAGCCTGAATGCGTTGGCCCAAAGCCTGCTGAAGGTTCTTTACCAACTCGAGCACCCGATTCTTGCTGGTTTCGGGGAAATACTTTGCCACATAGAGTTTGCCGATGGCTTCGCCCATCACGCCCTGTACGAAAGAAAGTCCGTACTTCCAACGTGGCTGTTGCTCTTGTATGCCATAAACGGTCTTGTTGTATTCGAAGTTGCGATTGAAGAAGTTGAGAGACAGGTGTCCGGCAGCTGCCGATACGACGCTATACTCCATGTATGCCTTCAATGCGTTGAGGTCGGTGTGTGCCAGAATCTTCTGCACCTCGAGTATGGGTTCGGGCTGACCTACGTTGACATAGTCGATAGTGGGGTAGAAGTTGGATTTGGCAATATAATTCCAGTCGATACCGGGAAAGTCTTTCAGCAATTTGCTCCAGCTCATTTTGTGATAGTTGGCCTGCGGGTCGCGTTGTTTGACCTGGTCGTAGCTGACCTTTGCAATCTGCTCTTCGATGGCAAAGACTGCCTGCATTTTGCGTTCGGCCACCGCGTCGCTGTTGCCTATCATCTTGAGAAAATCTTTGATTTTGCCCTTGTATGCCTTAACCACAGCCTTCTGCTGTTCGTTGGGATGAGTGAAGTATTCGGGATCGAGACCGATACCACCTTGTTTGATGCTGATAAGATAGTGGTTGGAATCTTTGGAGTCGAATTCGATTCCGAATGCGAACATCATCGTACCGTAACCCTTCACACCCAAGTCGGCCATAGCCTTGGCATATTGCTTGCGGTCTTTGATTCTTGCTATCTGTGCCAAGATGGGCTTAATGGGATTGTATCCTTCTCGGTTGAGACGCGTGGTATCCATATACAGATTGTATAGATCGGCTATTTTCTGTCCTACCGTGCCTTGCTTTTGAGGCGTGGCGGCATAGCTCTCTACAACCAAGCGGATGCGGTCGTTGTTCTGCTCTTCGAGATCGACAAAAGCACCGTTCATAGGATGTTGCGCGTCGAGCGGATGAGTCTTGAGCCATCCCCCCGTAGCATATTGATAGAAATTGTCTCCGGGCTTGACAGTTGTATCCAAATTCGATTTGTCAATGCCCGATTTTAAGGTCTGCGCACCGATAGGTGCAGCTAGCAGAGTCAATGTGGCTACTGCTACAATTGCTTTAATTTTCATATTACATTGAGTTAGTATGTTTAACTTATTAGACGCACGATAGTAATAAAAAGTTTCAGAAGAGTTGATTTATTTTATTCATAAACATTGCTATCTTGTAAAAACTATTCGGAAGAAGGAAAATAGAAAGCTGAATTCCTTTTATATTTCAACTCGTATGGTGCCATCGTATCTTGACCATACCCCGAATGCCACAGAGAGGAAGCAAACTGTAAGGAATAGGGTAGTGGCGATTTTGAACTTCAAATAGCGACGAAACATAGATTTTAACGTGACAAATGGTGGAGCGTATTGATTAAAGTTCTATTTTTGCAGAAAAATATCGAAAGATGAAAAAGCTATTATCGTACCCTTTATCATTACTAGCCTGTATTTCCTTTTTGTTCTCTATTTGCCTGTTTCATCCTATTCAGTGGGTTTGTCTGAATTGCTTTGGGTATAGTGCTCACAAGAAAAGTGTAGATTATTTGGGTTTCTTCTTGTTGAAAACACTTTGTTTTACATTTTCAACATCGAAGGTAGAAAACATAGAGCTGATACCCGAAGGTCATCCATATATATTTGCATCGAATCATCAAAGTATCTTCGATATCATGGGTTTCGTGTGGTTTTTCAGAAAGTTTCATCCTAAGTTTGTGAGCAAGATCGAATTGGGAAGAAGAATTCCCAGCGTATCGTACAATCTGAATCATGGCGGTTCGGTGCTGATAGACCGAAAGAATCCAAAACAGGCGTTGCCGGCTCTGAAGAAGATGGGGCAGTATATAGAAGCCAATTGCCGCTCGGTAGTGATCTTTCCGGAGGGTACACGCTCTAAAAACGGCAAGCCCAAGGAATTTGCTCCCAATGGGATAAAGATGCTGTGCAAGTACGCTCCAAGCGCGTATGTAGTGCCTGTGACCATAAACAACTCGTGGAAGATGTTTCGGTACGGTTCGTTTCCGTTGGGACTGGGCAATAGGCTGACATTTACCGTTCATCCACCTATCAAAATAAGCGAATACGGCTTTGAAGAGTTGCTGGAGAAGATCGAACAAACTGTAATTGCCGACATAAAGTCGTAGGACAATAAAAAAGAAGATGAGGTGATATGTGTTTTATTGACAACATATTTGGGCTTTCATAAAATATGACTTATCTTTGTGGCATGTTAAATATCGTATTAAAATCGGATTTGGTATAGTAAACAGTCTGCAACAGTTGTCTGTACAGATTGTCCTTACGTTTGCTCTCGAATAATTTCTTTTTCGGGAGTGTATTTCTATTTATCATAATTATTATTGTTTTTAACTGCGTACAACGGCGGAAGCATTGTGTGTGCTTCGACGTGTATGCACTATATACATGATACAATGAGTAACAAGAATATGACTACCATTCATGAATTCGATTTTAACTTCGTATGCGATTTCTTTTCGAATACACATAGGCAAGGGCCGGGGAGTCCTGAGGCTACGCTGAAAGCATTGAGCTTTGTAGATAACCTGACAGACCAATCGATTATTGCCGACATAGGCTGCGGCACCGGCGGACAAGCTATGGTGCTGGGGAAACATGCACCGGGAAAGATAATAGGTATCGACCTGTTTCCACCATTCGTCGACTTGTTTAACGCCAACGCTCTGAAGATGAACCTTGAGGATAGAGTAAAAGGCATTGTAGGATCGATGGAGAATCTGCCTTTCGGCAATGAAGAACTGGACTTGATATGGTCGGAAGGCGCTATTTATAACATCGGCTTTGAACGCGGACTGAACGAATGGCGCAAGCATCTGAAGACAGGAGGATATATTGCCGTATCTGAAAGCTCGTGGTTCACAGAACGGCGTCCCGCAGAAATAGAGAACTACTGGATGAAACATTATCCGGAGATAGACACGATACCCCGCAAAATAGCTCAGATACGACAAGCGGGATATACTCCCGTATCGGCCCTCATTCTGCCGGAGAACTGCTGGACGGAACATTATTTTGCTCCCATGGAGAGAGCGGAAAAGATCTTTCTTGAGAAACATGCCGGAGACGAAGCTGCCGAAAAGTTCGTAGCGTTTCAACGTCACGATGTGGAGTTGTATCGGAAGTACAAAGCATTCTACGGTTATGTCTTTTACATCGCTAAAAAGAGAGATCAATGATAGACTTGAATACATACGGTTGGAACGAGAAGTTGAACCAACTGAAGCAACAGTCAATGTATGGGTCTCTTGCTCATGGGCGTATATGCATCGTGCACCGCACGTGCTATGAGGTGGTTTCGGAAAACGGACTGTTGGAATGCGAACTGACCGGAAACATGATGTATGGGAAATCGGACGATGAACTGCCCTGCACCGGTGATTGGGTGATTTTGCAACCGCTGGACGAGAAGAAAGGCATTATAGTAGACATGCTGCCTCGCCAGCGGACACTGTATCGCAAGAAAAGCGGTACGGTTGCCGATAAACAGGCGATTGCTTCGTACGTGGACAAAGCGTTTATCGTGCAAAGCCTCGACGATAATTTCAATGTCAGGAGGGCTGAGCGCTTCATGGTGCAGATACTAGAGGAGAATATCAACCCCGTGCTGGTATTGAACAAGGCAGACTTGGACTTTGATAGAGAGGCTATCGGAGAGCAGATAAAACACATAGCCCGACGTATGCCCGTGTTCGTGACAAGCACTCGTATGCCCGAGACGATAAGCTCAGTACGAGAATCGATCGTAGAAGGAGAGACGGTGGTATTTGTGGGCTCTTCGGGCGTAGGAAAAAGTTCGCTAGTGAATGCGCTATGCGAGAAATCGATATTGCTCACGTCCGACATCAGTCTGTCTACAGGCAAAGGGCGGCATACCTCGACCCGCCGCGAGATGGTATTGATGAACAATTCGGGCGTATTGATAGATACTCCGGGGGTTCGAGAATTTGGTCTGGCTATGGATAATCCGGATTCGCTCACCGACATGTTGGATATTGCAGACTATGCCAAGTCGTGCCGTTTCAGTGACTGTAGACATCTGAACGAGCCCGGATGTGCCGTGATAGAAGCAGTGAATAACGGCACACTAGACCGTCAAGTGTATACGAGCTATCTGAAACTAAGGAAAGAAGCCTGGCATTTCTCTACTTCCGAACACGAAAAGCGTAAAAGAGATAAATCTTTTTCGAAACTCGTGCACGAAGTAAAGAAACATAAAGCTCATTTCTAAGAAAGAAGCAGTGCAGACATGCCATGAACAAGCATGTTTGCACTGTTATTCTATTCTATTTGACTTGTTCAATGAAGCGTTTGGAATAAGTACCACAAAAGTTGCATTATTTTACATCAAACATTGTATATTTGTCGGTAGGTACGCATCATGAATATGATACCGCTAAGAAGAATGGAACGTTTGATGAATGATTTAATATAAATGAGATGATAGTACGAAATTACTTTTATTTAGTTGTCGGAATCTTATGTGTGCTGTTTGCGGCTTCACATACGCTGAATGGGCTGACGACTACGTTGCCGGTGATAAACAATGCGGCGATTGATGGCAGTACAAAAGTGGTATTTACTTATGTATGGCATATCATAGGCATCGAAAATCTGGTTTTCGGAATTGCTCTATTGATTATGTCTGTTGTGAAAAACAGGTCGAAGGTTAAGTTCGCAGCTTGGCTTATAATAGTGATTCTATTCATGCGATGGACGGTCATTGCATACTTTACTCTAATGAATAATCATGATTCGATCACATCATTGATACCGGACACTACTGCCATTTTTGTGGTCTGCATTTTACTTTTCTTAGGAACGAGGGTAAAGGCAAGGCGTAGGGTTGAGATGTCTATGAGAACTCGAAAAAGACACTTGTAACGTATCGAAGCGCACGTACGTCCCCCTTTTGAAAATTTATGGACGGACTAATGTGACACAATAGAAGTTGGTGTCTGTGCTACCAAAATAAACACGATTGGCATATGTTGCGGGCGTTGACAATATAGATCCGGCGGTAAACAGCCGTTGTACATACTTGACGCCGGTAGCATATTGAGTTCCTGTCAAATCGGCAAATGCGTCGTTATTAAGCGAACCATTGTTCGAAACAACATGACAGGGATTCCGTAGTCTTCCGTCGGTATAAAACTGATCGATAACGGTACCATCTGCCACGTTGATAGCATACAATGCTCCATTTGTAGATCCGATGAAAGCAATGCCATTAGCCAATGTTGGAGAAGAAAACGTATAAGTGCCTGTAGAAGCCGATCGGATGGTGGTTCCATCCTGCTTATTGAGAACAAGAAGTTTGGCAATGTCTGAAGAACCGGTATATAGGTATCGACCATCATAGGCAAAAGAGCTGGGCATCCACGTGCTGGCGAACTTTTGCTCCCAAACTAGGCGTCCGCTGGCTGTATTAAAAGCATAGACGTAGCTATCTCTCGCACCGATAACTACCGTCGAATCGAACGCTACGGGAGAAGCCTGAATGCCCTCGAGATTGTGATTCTCATTGTCGGGCAATGTTTGATAATCCCATTCCTTCTTTCCGGTCTTAGCGTTTAGAGCATATAGTTTTCCATCCCAACAACCAAAGAATATCCTGTTTCTATAAACAGCGGGAGTAGAATGTATCACACCTGGCGTGTTGAACCGCCACAACACGGAACCTCTCCGAATATTGACAGCATACATGGAATAGCCACAACCAAAATAAAGCACCTCTTTAGCTTGATCAATCGTTGGCGAAGAAGCATAAAAATCCCATAAGTCGTCTATCAAACTATCTTTGGGTGTACAATAATTGAGGCCATAGCCCATTTTGGGCAGATCTTTCTGAACTTTGAGCTTCCAGATGACATTGCCGTGTGCCGCATTGAGGGCAAATAAAAAGCCACCGTAGTTGTTGATATAAAGCACACCGTCTTTGATTGCCGGCGTAGAACGTATCTTGGCATTCGTCTTAAATTTCCATTGAAGTTGACCTTTGGTGTTTAAAGCATAAAGGCAACTATCATCGCACCCGAAGTAAATCAATCCTTTGTAGGCAACGGCAGATCCGAAGATTTGTGCGCGCGTTTTGAATTTCCAAAGTTGCTTGAACGTACCCTTAGTAGGGAATGTACTGTTGGAAACACCGGTATGTTGAGCGTTTCCAAGAAACATAACAGTTTGGCATTTGGTAGAAAATACGAAAATGCATAAAAAGAATAAAGTGATACAGCCGAATTTTGTTTTCATGTTTAGTTTTATATGTTATATGGTAACCATTGAAAATATTTCTCTTAGGTCTATACAAAATTATAGAAATATTCTGTATTTCAAATGATTCAGACAAATAAAATGATCGAAAAATGAAAGAAATTTCAGCACAAAATGAGCCTCTCTCTTTATCGGCAAGACAAAGAAAGAGGCCCGTAGAATAGCAAGATGCGGTATTTTTTTGTATATTTGAATCGTTTTTAATGTGTCAAAGCTATAAACAATAATAATGAATAAAGAAAAACAATACCCGATAGATAGAGTGATAGCCCCAGTACAACATTTCATCAATCAAGAAAAATCGGGCGGACTGGTACTCGGAATAAGCGTTGTGATAGCATTGATATTGGCCAACTCGCCGTGGGCAGGACATTATTTCCACTTCTTCGAACAAACATTCGGTTTCACTTTCAATAGTACACCTTATCTGACATACAGCCTTCATCACTGGATAAACGATGGATTGATGGCCATGTTTTTCTTTGTAGTAGGTCTTGAACTGAAAAAGGAAATTATCGCAGGTGAACTGTCCGATCTTCGAAGTGCATTACTCCCAATAGGTACTGCATTGGGGGGTATGGTGGTGCCGGCTGTAGTCTATTTTTCGTTGAATTCATCGGGCCCCTCGGAACCGGGGTGGGGAATCCCTATGGCAACTGATATCGCTTTTGCCCTTGGCGTACTTTATCTTTTGGGCAACAAAGTGCCTTCGTCGCTCAAAGTCTTTCTGATGGCCCTTGCAATTGTTGACGATCTAGGAGCTGTATTGGTCATTGCATTCTTTTATACATCGGATATTTCGGTTGTCAACCTCGCTATCGGATTAGGTTTTGCGTTGGTGATGTTCATAGGCAATAAAATGGGCGTGAAGAATATTTTGTTCTATGGTATCATCGGTATCGGAGGCGTGTGGGTTGCATTTCTGCTTTCGGGCGTACATGCTACAATTGCAGCCGTATTGGCCGCATTCACTATTCCCGCCGATGTAAAAATAGAGAAAGATCTATATTTAAATAAAATCACGCAACGATTAAAACAACTTAAAGGAACTGATAGTGAAGACATACCCATATTGGGTAACGACCAAGTGCACATTCTGGACCTTCTGAAAAAAGATACCAATGCAGCTATGCCTCCGCTTCAACGTTTGGAACATTTGTTGAATCCGTTTGTCACTTTCGTCGTCATGCCGATATTTGCCATTGCCAATGCGGGCGTCTCTTTTGGCGATGTGAAAGGAGATACACTTTTCAGCAACCATGTGGCATTGGGTGTAGGACTTGGATTGTTGTTGGGTAAAGTAATAGGCATCGTAGGATCGCTGTTGCTACTGGTGAAACTAAAAGTAGCACCATTTCCTACAGGTATGAATATGTGGCACTTGATAGGCTTGGGACTATTGGGCTCAATAGGCTTTACCATGTCGTTGTTCATCACTTCGCTTGCGTTCAAAGATCCATTGTTTCTCACACAAGCAAAGATTGGAATTTTCACCGCCTCGATAGTAGGTGGAGCACTAGGATATTGGGTGCTGAGTAGGGGAAAGAAAGTGATAGATTGATAGGGAAGAGGATTGAAGGATACTTTTTACCGTTGCATGTCATTTATCCGAAATAGGGAAAATCATTGCCAGGTATTTCATTCTCCAATCCTATAACCAATGGCCATTTTCCGGTATCGCAGATAATAAATCCCATGATTATCCCTGTGTGATATTGCAAATGACGAAGTTGTGCAATGATTAAAGTCAGGCGTGTCCATTTGCACCCTTCAGGCTTCTCTAAAAGTAAGTTCTCATCTAACCCGTCGATATATGCTTCGATTTTATTTGTGACAGTAAGTAGATATTGATCAACTTCTTGTTTGGAGAGAACTTTGTCAACATGCACGTCCAAGCTATTCAGGTTGTCAACATGAAATGTGGGCTCGATATACTTACAAGGATTTATATACCACTGATCCAATGAATGTAGAGTATGATAGACATGTTTCCACAAAGGCATATCGCAATAGCGTTTTTCATATTTTGACTGGGGAATACAACTTATCACGTTGATAATGCTCCACAATGCCCGATGGGTTTGTTCTTTAATTATTTGCGTAACTTTTAATTCATCCATGTCCTCATTTTACTTTAGCGAACATCGCACCATATTAACTTCATTTTTGCTACTCCAAAATTACATAAAATCATTTTAATTTAGAGATGATTCGAACTAAACTTTGTAAAGAGTGGCATAAAGCCTGTTGAAACAACAAGCCTTATGCCACTGAAACGATATCGTAAGTACAGAATTCTATTTATACTCCGTGGGGAAGAAGGTTCCGGCAGGGAAATGAATATGATTGTGATAGTCGGACTTCAGCTTGAGCATACTGCCCGAATCGGACCAGACAGTGATGTCGTTGATAAGGAAACTAAGACCGTATCCCTCAATGGTGTTGATGTATATGTCGCCGTTAGAAGGATTGACCGTGAGATTGTTGTACAACATACCGAAATGTTCGATCAGAGGGCTTACATCAGTCAAGAAATCAGTTTGCTTCTTGGAGAAGATATGACGATAGACTTTGGGGCCTGCGTTGCTGAAATAGATAGAATCGCCCTTGGCACTAATTCCGGCTGTAGCACCCCAACCAGCACCTATTTTGACATCGGCAGGCAATTCGTTGGTCGTGATGGTGTAATCGGCAGAATTGATCTTTGCAATCTGTGCAGGCTTTGTGGTGCACGAAGCCCAGATGTTGCCGTCGGACGATTTGATGACACCGGAGACATTGCCCGGCATAGTAATAGTATTGACCAACGCACCGTTTTGCAAAACGAAAATAGCATTGTCGCCGGGTACAAAGACTTTATCTTTGACCACAGCCATATCATTCTTTAAGGCTCCATCCGTGCCCTGTATGAAAGAAAGCTGCTTAGTGGTAGGATTGAACAAGTAGACTCCCTTGTTGTCGCGCAGGTAGACATTGTTTCCGACAACTGCTACATGGGTAGGCCAAGAGAGGTCGGCAAGTTCGTCATTGTAGGCAGCTACTTTCTTGAGACTCTCGGCATCGGCAACCACCAGCAGACCGTCGCCATTCATGCGATTGCCGTTCTGAGAAATAATATACATCTTCTTGTCGGCTATAAACAAGCTTTGCGTGACGTTGCCCAAAGAACTGCCATTGGCTTTGTAGTAGGCACTGTCGGTGACTTCGCCTTTGGAACTGATGAATGTTAAGAAACCGTTTTCGGAAGTCATATTGCCTTCGTTAAGTACGAAGACTCCATCCCGATACTTGCCATAAACCATAACATTGACACTATCGGCAGTCATTCCATCTTCGTTGGTCACCGAAAGTACTATTTTGTAAGTACCCACTTCGGATGCAGAGAAATCGAACTTAGCAATAGTGGCTTTCTCCACGCCATTTACTTTCCATGATATTTTGGTAATGGCCGGTTGGCTCTTTACTTCGGCCGAAAGAGAAAGAACCTCATCTTGCGCAATAGATGCCTCATGGTTCTGAAACTTGGATAGACTACCGATATTGACTTCGGGCAATTGCAAACTGTTGTCGCTCGAGCAAGAAGAAAGCCCGAGGAGCGTGACGAACAAAAAGAATAAAACGATGTTTAAATTTTTAATTTTCATATTCAATACAAATTAATTAGTTATTTATTGAAGTTTGTTTGTAGTAAAAGTAATGTGGGCGGGAATATCGCCGGTGACAACCGACCATTTCTTACGACCATCGGGAGAGAAGCAATACAAGGTGCCGGGCGAAACATAATCTTTGGCATCGGTCACAAATATTTCGTGCGTTTCGGGATTGACAGCTATGCCATAGGGCGTTTTAATCTGCTTCTCCGTACCATCGCTGATAAAATTGCGCGTAACGATCTGCATTGTTTTGGTATCGACAATAGCGTAGCCCACTGCCCAATTGCTGCTGAGGTAATTCCACTCTGTGCTGTATACGTATAGCGAATCGCCACAAAGCGTCATTTCGGTATTAGCAAGCCCCAACTTACCGGTGACCTTGTCGGTTGCCGTATCGATGATATATGTATCGGAAGGTATGTGATAATAATCGCCACGCGAAGAGACATAAAGATGACCATACTTATCGAGCTCCAGACGATGCAAATTGATGGCTACATCAATCGTTTCAATCACTTTGAATGTATTCAAGTCGATAACAGACACCGTACTGTCGTAATTGGGATAACGATACCCGCCCGAATTGGCCACATAAAGTTTGTGGCCTACAATAACCATCTCTTCGGGCTGATAGCCTACATTGCAAGTATCTTTCACCGCAAGTGTAGCAGTATCGATACGAGCCACATAGCCCAAGCGAGCATTGGGATCTATCTGTACAGGTCCGGCATACGAAGTGACATAAGCATATCTGCCACTGAAAGTGACGTAGCGACAATTGGGAATGGAAATCTGAGTGATGTGCTTGGCGTTATGGGCATTCATTACTTCGACAAAATGCGAGCAATTGATCACTGCATACAACTTGCTACCATACAGTTGAATATCATTGCCTACATCTCCCAATTCTTTAACTACACCGGGGTTGCGTTCGGCATAAATATTTTTGTGATATATACCTGTGGTATAATCGAAATAGTCGAGCGTGCATTTGTTGCTGCCCATATTGCCTTCGTTGAGCAGAAACAATCCTTTGATCTTAGAATCGGGCGTTCCGGCCACAACCGGTGTCACAGTAGAAGGTACGATGCTGTCTTCTCCCTGTCGGCAAGAGAGCAGAAGGCAGCACACGAAGAGCGAAAACAAAAGGTAATAGCTTTTCTTTTTCATAACATAATATTTACTTTAAATTTATAGTTGACTCCCGGCATGGGATAACATTGCACCACTTCGTATTGCTGATTGAATAAGTTGTTGACCTCTGCCGTAAGACGTACGTTACACCGTTTGAGCCGTAGAGTATGCGACAGCGAAACATCACTCGTATACCATGGCTGTGCATAGTTTTCGGGAATATTGGCAGACGATTCATAGCGTTTGCCCGTATAGATGAAGCTATAGTTTGCATACCAGCCTTTATAGTCGACACCCAGTATAGCCGTTGCGCTATTCCATGGGATATAGGGTATCTGGCCTCCGTAGTAAGGGCTTGTAGAATCTGTTTTGTCTTGTGCACTCTGATAAGTATAAGTGACACGCGACAGGATATCCACCTCGGCAACATGCCAATCGGCTTGTAGCGACACATCGGCCCCATGAATCTGAACAAAGCCAAGATTCAACATCGTCCATCTGAATTGATTGGAGGTAGGCATAGCCACTATTTTATTTTCCACCTCATTATAGTAGCCGTCTACCTGAAACTCGATATGCCTGAGGCATCCGTACTTGAAATCTTTGGCATACGTCAAGCCGACGTCGTACTGATTGGTGTACTCCGGTTTAAGGTCTTTATTGCCGATGAATGTATAGTACAGATCGTTGAGCGTAGGCATACGGAATACTCGCTTGTAGAAAGAGCGCACGTTAAGATCTATCTTCCGAAAAGGACGATACGAAACAACCAGAGTAGGAGTGAACTTGCTCTTGTCGCCCGCATTGGTACCTGTTCGGTTGGTACGTTCGTGAACAAAAGTATAAAGCATACTTGCTTGGCATTTGAATCTGTCGAACTGTATGGATGTGGCACAAGACGTCAATGCGGAATAGCGGCGTGGATAGACAAAATCGGTAAGATCGGCATTCAGCTTGTTCCACTGAAAATCGGTAGAGAACGAACAGCTCCACCAACGATTGATATTGAACAAATGTGCAGCCGAACAATAGGCTTCTTGCTGGCGGTATGTATTGTCGATATACATGGTAGTGACATCGAGCCGAGGATCGGAACGATAATGCAAGTAGTTATAGCCATATTTGACATTGAAGAGCAGAGCATATACTTCGCCAAAGCCTTTGCGCACGGAGCTTTGTACGAAAAGGTCGCTATCCCACTGCCTGTCTTGATGCGAAAACTTACCGGGCTCTTCGCGCACCGAAGCTCCCGGATAACCTCTGCCCGAGTGATAAAAATAAAGTTTGGTTCTCCATTCACCATCTTGCAATTTGCCGAAAGCCGCACCTTCTATGCGCACGGCACGCACATCGCCATTCCGTCTCACCTCGGTCGTATCGTAGCCATTCTTTTTGGCATAGCTGAATTTGTAGCGTCCCGAAGTATACATCAGTTCCGAACTGAACGAAGTACTCACCTTGGCGTTGATTTTGTGCTCCCAGAGCAATGAAGGATTGTAAGTATCGAAAGAACCCCATTTGAGGCCGGCATTGACATGATTGCGTAGCGAACCCTCGAACGAAGGTACACGCGTTTGCATATAAATGGCGCTGGCCGAAGCAAAATCTTTGGCCGATTGAAAGATGGCACTCTTCTGACCGTTGTACAACGAAATAGCCTCCATATTGTCCAACGAGAAGCGTCCCAAATCGATCACTCCGTTTTGTGCATTGCCCAGCTCTACACCATCGTAAAACACACCCACATGATTACTGCCCAAGCTACGTACATTCACCGTTTTGAGCCCTCCTATGCCACCATAATCTTTGATTTGCACACCCGAGAAATAGCGCAAAGCATCGGCTACGGAATGAACACTGAGTCGTTGCAGCTGTTCGCCCGACAAGAGCTGTACGGGAATAATCTCTTTGGGTATGCGATTGGCGGTCACGGTGACATTGCGGAGATGATGAACCGAATCGGTCCAGGCGAAAGCATCAGGAGCATGTGCCGACTGCCCTACAGCCGAAACAGAGAAAGACAAGGCGAGAATGATCATCTGCCACATGGCAGACACCCGACAACGATAAAGATTTCTTCTAGCAACCATTTACTTCAAATCATGAGCATTAAACAATACAATCATCAGATTTGACAGTAAACGATGCGACGCAACGTTCCGGAAAAAGGATAAAACAAATGAGCTATCTGCCTTTTTTCGATTTCAGTCCATACACCCGCAGACTGTAAAATCCGATTATAAATATAAGGCAGGTCTTCTGACTCGCTCCGGTTCGGCGCCTTCCCAACATCAAGATGTCAGTGGCAAGATAGCCGAATCATAATGCTCCATGTATAGATACAGAAGCTGGAACTTACAGCAGCGGGAACTGTTGCCGACTTTCACGGCATTCCCTTTTAATTTTATCCTGCGGAAGCAGGGAAAAAACCTTATGCGGTTGCAAAGATAAAAAATATATATGCAAAAACAACCCATTTATTACAAAAAAGAGACAGAATACTATTTAAGACCTTACGAAAAACGATACACAAAGATGAACGTCGAATAGGGCGCATCATGCCAAGGAATAGAACATAATGATGAAAAAAGTATTAAATATAGACACAAGATAGCTCTTTTCAGCAAATTAAATTGTAATATTGTGGTATTCTAACCGAAGACAAAAGATTTTTATACAACTGAATGATGAAAAAGATTCTTTTAGTTTTAGTGCTTTTTATTGAAGTGATCGCGCTCCCTGTGTCGGCACAAGATACTGCCATCAGCTACTGGGGAGAGCCGTTCAATATGAAAGGCACCCTGACGAGCTCATACAAGCGACACAAAGCAGGCACTCCGTTAACCATTCAAGGCATCGTCTTTCGCAAGGAGAACAACAAGAAGCCTGCTATACTGGCATTGATCGATTCTACTCAGCTATATGTTCCACTAAGGGACTCTTATATTTTTGCGATAGAACCTAAAAATGCTGCTGAATTTTGGCAATCGATAGCACTAAAATGTGGCATGTATCAGTATTTTGCAAAGAAAGGCTATCGCAATTCGTTCAGAAAAGAGCTGAGCAACGAATCGCAAGATTATCTGACACGATTGAAAGACATAGACTACCGCGACAACTATGTGAACGACTTTGTACAGTCCAATTTTGCAGCAGCCTATTCGGTCAGTATAGATCCCTATCGTGCCGAACATCTTACGGTAAGAGTCATCGCTTCTCCCGAACCGGATACCTTTATGTTGCCCAACGGAACAATGGTAGTCAGTTCGGGTTTGCTCTGTACGTTGGACTCGGAAGACGAACTCACAGCTATAATCACCAATGAGATGTGCCATTATCTGCTAGACCATCAGCTAGACAATGTAGTGCGTGCCGAAGCCCACTCACGACATGCCGCCTTTTGGGGTATGTTTCTGGGCCAACTTACAAATGCGGCACTCGACGCGGCAATAAACAGTGATCACAATAATAATGTTGCTGCCGGTATTGCGGTAGCCTCGGGAATAGGGACGATCGTGTCGCTTGCCAATGTGAAAGATGTAAATCGCTTGGGTATGAACTATACGCTAGAGCAAGACGCACTGGCCGACTCGGTAGCCACCTGCTTCTTGCAGCTCAAGGGAATGAATGTGAATGCACTTCCGTCGGCACTCTACAAAATAAGGCAATTCTATGAATCGCAGAACGTGACGAAAGGCATACCACGCTACGTGAGCTGCAAATGGCTCACCAACAGACTGAACAGTCTGGGTGGATGCGACTCTGTGCTGGTGAGCCCCACGTACTTGAAAGCCACGGCAAACGTAGTGACCTCGAACGCCCGGATGTACTTGGACGACAAACGCTATGACTATGCCGAACAATTGATACGGAAAAATATAAAGAACGGATTGGCCGACAGCCAAGACTATGTGATATTGGCCCAAGCCAAGATGAACACAACCGTAACAAACGAGAGCGATGAAGAATGCCTGAAACTGCTGGACAAGGCACAAGAAATATCGACAACAACGAATATGGATATTTTTCGTCCACGCATACAACTATTGATGAGACTCAGCAGAAAGGACGAAGCCACAAATGTGATGCAACAATACGCTGATGCTCTGGATAATTATAGCAAACAATTAAGAGATAATCAGAAAGAGGCTGAATGGGTAAAATCCGAAAAAGGGTGGCTAGATAGTCTGAAGCAAAGATAGCAATTCTAATACTTTTTTAACTACACAGAAGTAGTATTTCTTGATATACACAATTAACCCTTTGCTTTCAAAAAATGATATGGACGAAAATAAAAATTCATAAGGACGAAACTAAAAGTTTGTATGTATAAACTTTTAGTTTCGTCCTTATGAATTTGTCGCTGTATATCAACGATTTGCGCTCAATATAGGCAAATCTCGCTCTTATTGAACTTCACATTCGAGTACTGAAACAAGAGCAAAAATAGTGTTCTACAAGGTACTGTAGCCGATGTTCGGATAAGAAAGTATCAGAATGACTGAAAATATTCATATTTTAAATAGTCAGTGGAACACGATTATTTAAACAAATATGTGTTGTTCTTATCTTCCTAAAACCACATATGCCCCTAAATTTGTTGACGTCCATACGTTTTCTGACAAACATAAGGACGTCACCGTAAAAACTAACATACGACAACGGAGTACTTTTTACAATATTTTCAAAATCTCGAGATAATTGTCTTCCTCTACAAAAGTCTATAGATAAAGAATTGCTCAAAGTGGTCAACATAAAATCATTAATCTATAAAATTTAAACAGGCTTTAAGAATTTTCTAATTTATTCTTTGTATTGCGCTCGGCATACACTATCTTTGTACCATATTAAGACGAAATTATATGGGAATTTTCAGCTTTTTCTCCAAAGAAAACAAAGCGACACTCGATAAAGGCTTATCGAAAACCAAAGAAAGTGTCTTTGGTAAGATCGCTCGCGCCGTAGTTGGTAAATCTAAAGTCGACGACGAAGTTCTTGACAATCTGGAAGAAATACTTATTACATCTGATGTCGGAGTAGATACGACACTCAAAATCATAGAACGTATTGAGAAGAGAGCCGCTCAAGATAAATACGTGAATACAAGCGAACTGAACACCATCTTGTGTGAAGAGATAGAATCGCTGCTCAACGAAAACAATACGACCGATGTGGCCGACTTTGACATACCTACCGACCACCACACACCGTATGTCATTATGGTAGTTGGGGTGAACGGAGTAGGGAAGACTACGACGATAGGCAAGATAGCCTATCAATTCAAGAAAGCCGGCAAATCGGTCTATCTGGGTGCTGCCGATACTTTTCGTGCGGCCGCCATCGAGCAATTGGAAATATGGGGCAATAGGGTAGGAGCACCGGTTATAAAACAAAAAATGGGATCCGATCCGGCTTCGGTAGCTTTCGATACGCTCAACTCTGCCGTGGCCAACAATGCAGATATCGTATTGATTGACACAGCAGGACGTCTGCACAATAAAATCAATTTGATGAATGAGTTGACCAAGATAAAGAACGTGATGAAGAAAGTAATACCGGGGGCTCCAAACGAAGTATTATTGGTTCTGGACGGCTCTACAGGTCAAAATGCTTTCGAACAGGCCAAACAGTTCACATTGGCTACGGAAGTGACAGGACTTGCCATCACCAAGCTCGACGGAACGGCCAAAGGAGGTGTCGTAATAGGCATATCTGACCAATTCAAGATTCCGGTGAAATATATCGGATTGGGCGAGGGAATGGAAGATTTGCAGATATTCCGCAAAAAAGAATTTGTAGAATCTCTATTCGACCAGCAAGCATGAGAAAACACAAAGTAGATATCATCACGATGGGATGTTCCAAGAATCTGGTAGATTCGGAACATTTGATTCGCCAGTTTGAAGCCAACGGATTTAATGTAGCACATGATCCCGAGACACCTAAAGGCGAAATAGCCATCATCAACACTTGTGGATTCATCGAAGCGGCAAAACAAGAATCGATTGATATGATTCTGGAATTTGCCCAAGCCAAGAAAGAAGGACGGCTCAAAAAGCTTTATGTGATGGGCTGTCTGTCGGAACGCTACCAGCAAGAACTGACGGAAGAAATACCGCAAGTAGATCGCTTTTACGGCAAGTTCAACTGGAAAGAAGTTCTTAGCGACCTAGGAGCCGAATATCATAAAGAATATTACAACGAACGCACACTGACAACGACCCCACATTATGCCTACCTCAAAATATCGGAAGGCTGCAACCGTCATTGCTCATACTGTGCAATCCCTATCATGACAGGCGAACACCTATCGCGACCGATAGAAGAAATCGTAGAAGAGGTAAAGCATCTGGTGAAACAGGGCGTGAAAGAATTTCAGGTGATAGCCCAAGAGTTGACTTATTACGGACTAGATATATACAAGGAAAAGAAGATAGCCGAACTGGTCAGACAAATATCCGATGTTCCAGGCGTGGAATGGATCAGACTTCATTATGCTTATCCGGCACAATTCCCTATGGATCTGCTGCCCGTGATTAGAGAACGCGATAATGTCTGCAAGTATCTCGATATAGCTTTTCAACACATCAGCGACAATATGCTGAATTTGATGCTCAGGCACGTGACCAAAGAAGAGACCTATCAACTCATAGATAAATTCAGAAAAGAAGTGCCGGGTATCTGCATCAGGACTACATTGATGGTAGGGCATCCCGGAGAAACTGAAGAAGACTTTGAAGAATTGAAAGAGTTTGTTCGTCGTGTTCGCTTCGATCGTATGGGGGCTTTCACCTACTCGGAGGAGGAAGGAACGTATGCCGCTCTTCACTATGAAGATAACATACCGGCCGAAGTAAAACAAAAACGGCTCGATGAGCTGATGAACATTCAGGAACAAATAGCCGCCGAACTCTCGGCCGCCAAAATAGGGCAGACGTTGAAAACCATCATAGATCGTATTGAAGGCGATTATTATATTGGTCGCACCCAATTCGATTCACCCGAAGTGGACCCGGAAGTACTGATAAAGAAAGACGGCGCAACGTTGGAAATAGGAAACTTCTACGAAGTACAGATTATTGATGCCGACGAATTTGACCTTTACGGTAAAGTTGTCGTTGCATAAACCACACAGCATTGAGATATAGAGATTAACACTGAGGAGGAAAGACATTGAACAACAAAGAATTTATCCAAGAATTGTCGAAACGTCTTAGTATTTCAACGACAGAGACACAAGATAGTGTACAAAAGCTGATCAAGGTAATGACAAATCAGTTGGAAGGAGAAAATGCGGGTATTACTGTCCAAAACTTTGGCGTATTCGAAGTGAAGAAGAAACTAGAACGTATATCGGTTAATCCCGTAACACAGCAACGCATGCTTATTCCTCCCAAATTGTCTTTAAGTTTCAGACCTTCGCCAAAGATGAAGGAATTATTTAAATAATACGTAGCACACACAAAAGTTGGGCATTATGGATGATAAAGTTACGCTACAATATTTGATCGAACTCTTTTCGAAAGAAAACAGAATAGCTAAAGACTGGGGAGACTCCTTTGTCAAGGCATTCTTTGATCTTATACGAGAAGGGTTGGAGAAAGATCGCATCGTAAAGATAAAAGGGCTAGGCACTTTCAAAATCATCGATATAGAGCCACGCGAGAGCGTAAACGTCAATACAGGCGAACGCTTTCAGATAGAAGGACATAGCAAAGTATCTTTTACGCCCGATGCCTCTCTGAAAGAAGTGGTAAACCAACCATTTGCCGATTTCGAAACAGTCATTCTAAACGAAGGAGTAAGTTTCGAGAATAAGCAAGACTTTGATATGGAAGCCCTCGAAGAAATGAATGATGAAGAGGCTGACAATGAAACGACAGACAACGAAGCAGAGGACACTCAAGCAGTAGACAGCGAAGTAGAGAACACTGAAGCAATAGGCAACGAAATACCCGATAATGAAACGGCAGGCGATAATAATCCGGAAATAACGGAAACTACTGCCGTAGCCGACGGAATATCGGAATCTATGCTATCGAATACGTTTGCAGAAGCCGAATCGATGATCAAAGAGCTTCAATCTGAACAGTCTGCGCAAGAAAATGCTGAAGAAACGAAATATCCCGAAGAGGAGAAGCTTGAAGAAGAAAAAGAGGAAAATATAAAGTCTGACGAACCAGCAGAGATAAAGCCTGCGGCTGAAGAGCCAAAGGAACTCGACGTTAAAGTGGAACCGAATACTGGGAACACTGATGAATGCAAGCAAGAGGAGAGAGAAGAAGAACCTTTGATTTCTCAATCAGACATCGAGAAATCTGATGCAGAACCTGTTGCCACAAAGACGGAAGAAGCGCCCGGTACTAGTGCTGTAGACGATATTATTGCACACGAATTGATGCAGGCTCCACCTTCGAAAGTTCTCTATACTGAAAAGACAACTAAAAAGAAGAAAAAGAAAAAAAGAGTTTATATCAACCCAAGCGTGGCAATGGGTATTCTTACTGTTCTGATAATCGCGGCTTTTGGAATCATTGTCTATTGGATGCTGGCTCCCGAATCTACGAATACCGAAATCAAACCATTGTACAATCAATCTTCATCGACAGGAAACAACGATGCCATGGCGGACGATAGTTTGAACCATCATAAAGATACACTTACCTTGGCCGAAAAAGCATTGCTACTTGCCCAGCAGAATCAAGCTACAGATAGTGACGATTCCAATAAAATACGGACGGCAATGCTGTTGCTCAACGCCGAACGAGAGAAAAAGAAAACCACCAAGCCCTCGAAAGCCGAAACAATCACTCCTCGAAAAGTTCATAACGCACCGGTGAAAGCGAGTGTTGCCAAACCGGAAAAAGAGTCGAAAAACAAAGTCGTCATCAAAGGACTAAAAACGATCCACGTAATGGCAAAAGGAGAAAACTTATATACTATTGCCAAGCAATACTTAGGCTCGAAAGACAAGGTGAAATATCTGATAAAATATAACAAATTCAAGAATCCCGATCTTGTAAAAATAGGCACTAAAGTCCGCATCCCCGCGCTGTCAGAATAGTTCGTAAAGGTTTTAAATGTTTTTTTAATCTAAATTAGTTGCAATCAACGATATTATACAGTATTTTTGAGCCTGCTAAGAAAACTTAGGTTTCTCGGCGTATAAAGATTCTTTATTTAATTGGTGAATTAATAAAATTAATGAGAATATGGGTGAACCTATTGACATCCGCGAACTGAATGAGCGGATTGAAAGTCAAAGTGCTTTCGTAACTAATTTAACAGCGGGAATGGACCAAATCATTGTTGGTCAAAAACATTTAATTGAATCATTATTAATCGGACTATTGGCCGATGGCCATATTCTGCTCGAAGGTGTGCCTGGGTTGGCAAAAACGCTTGCCATAAAGACGTTGGCCTCTCTGATTGATGCAAAATATAGCCGTATTCAATTTACTCCGGATTTACTTCCCGCCGATTTGGTCGGTACAATGATATATAGTCAAAAAGACGAAACATTTGTAGTGCGTAAGGGACCGGTTTTTGCCAACTTCGTATTGGCAGATGAAATAAACCGTGCTCCGGCCAAAGTACAAAGTGCCTTACTTGAATCGATGCAGGAACATCAAGTAACGATCGGTAAAGACACCTTCCTGTTGCCCGATCCATTTATGGTAATGGCCACCCAAAACCCTATCGAACAAGAAGGTACTTATCCACTTCCGGAAGCACAGGTAGATCGTTTCATGCTCAAAGTAGTGATCGATTACCCCAAGATGGAAGAAGAGAAAGCCATCATTCGCGAAAACATTGACGGACGTAAACTAGAAGTCCGCCCGGTATTGAAAACCAATGAAATATTGGAAGCACGCCAAGTAGTACGCCAAGTATATATTGACGAGAAGATAGAAAGATACATCGTCGACATCGTTTTTGCAACTCGCAAACCCGAAGATTACGGACTGACAGAGTTGAAAGGAATGATCAACTTCGGCGGTTCGCCCCGTGCATCTATCAACTTGGCATTGGCAGCCCGTGCATACGCTTTCATCAAACGTCGCGGTTATGTCATTCCGGAAGATATCCGTGCTGTTGCACACGACGTACTTCGCCATCGTATCGGTCTGAGTTACGAAGCCGAAGCAACCAACCTCACTTCAGACGAAATAATTAGTAAGATTCTTAATAAGGTAGAAGTGCCCTGATAAACTGAATAATGGAAACAAGCGAAATATTAAAGAAAGTCCGTAAGATAGAAATAAAAACTCGCGGATTGTCGAACAATATCTTTGCAGGTCAGTATCATTCGGCTTTTAAAGGTAGAGGTATGGCATTCTCCGAGGTGCGCGAATATCAATATGGAGACGATATACGCGACATTGACTGGAATGTGACGGCTCGCCTTAACAAACCTTACGTCAAAGTGTTCGAAGAAGAACGCGAATCGACAGTGATGTTGCTTATTGATGTGTCGGGCAGTTTGGAATTCGGCACGATCAAACAACTCAAAAAGGATATGGTGACCGAGATCGCTGCAACATTGGCTTTCTCGGCTATCGAAAACAACGATAAAATCGGCGTCATCTTTTTCTCCGATAAGGTAGAGAAGTTTATTCCACCCAAAAAAGGGCGTAAACATATCTTATACATCATTCGGGAACTACTCGATTTTAAAGCCGAAAGCCGAAAGACAAATATTCAGCAAGCTCTACAATATCTGACGAATGTGATGAAACGCCGTTGTACGGCTTTTGTCATGTCTGATTTTATCGATCCCAGTGATTTTGAGAATGCGCTGACTATTGCCAACCGTAAGCATGATATTGTTGCGATTCAGGTTTTCGACAAACGAGTAACTGAAATTCCGAACATCGGACTAATGCGGGTAAAAGATGCGGAGACAGGCAATGAACAATGGATTGATACCTCTTCGCCTATCGTACGAAAGATGCATCACAAATGGTGGATAGACAGCCAAACAAGGCTCAACACTACTTTCACCAAAAGCCAAGTTGATGCCGTTTCGATACGCACTGATCAGGATTATGTCAAGGCATTATTAAATCTTTTTGCTAAACGTAATTAATGCAAATATGAAAAAAATTGTTTTTCTGTTTCTGTTGTTCGTCTCATTTAACGTAGCGAATATCTGTGCGCAGGCGGTTTCGGTAACAGCAAAGATCGATTCGGCTCAGATAAAAATAGGACAACAGACCAAAATAAGATTACAAGTACTGGTCGACGAAGGACAGAAGGTTACCTTTCCCACCTTTCGAGATACGGTTGTAGGTAACGTCTTTTTGGTAAAAGCCGGTGCTCCCGAAACGAAAAAGATGAGTGACAATAAGGTGGAAATATCCAAAGCTTATACGGTTACGTCTTTTGATTCGGCATTGTATTACATACCACCAATGGTCGTCAAAGTAAACAATAAAGACTATCCAACCCAATCTTTATCGCTCAAAGTGATGACAGTTCCGGTGGATACCGTTCATGCCGATCGCTTTTATGGTGAGAAATCGATTATGAAAGCCCCGTTCGTATGGTCCGATTGGATTGGTATGTTCATCTTCTCTATTTTAGCATTGGCCCTGATAGCTGTACTGGTATATTTCAGCATCAGACTGCACGATAACAAACCCATTATCAAGCACATCAGAGTAGAGCCTAAACTGACACCTCATCAGCAGGCAATGAAAGAAATAGAAGAAATCAAGGAAGAAAAGCTAGAGCTGAAGAGAGAAGACCCGAAAGAATATTATACGCGACTGACTGAAGCAATCCGCAAGTACATTAAGGAGCGTTTCTATTTCAATGCCATGGAGATGACTTCGCAAGAGATAATCGATAGGTTGACAGAAATGAATGATAAAGAAGCCTTAGCCGATTTGTCTGTATTGTTCAGAACAGCCGATTTGGTAAAGTTTGCCAAGCATGCTCCCGAGTTGAATGAGAATGATGCCAACTTAGTAAAAGCTGTCGATTTCATCAATCAAACGAAAGCGGAAGAAAACGACAAACCTCAGCAACCTACGGAAATTACCGTTGTTGAAAAACGTTCTATTCGCACAAAAAGATTATTGATAGGTGCTATTACAGTCTTGTCGATAGGTATTGCGGGATGTTTGATTTATATCGGTTTTCAGCTATATGAACTGCTCTCTTGGTAAAAGAAAAGCGGTACATATATAATATAACAATTTAATTAACTAGAATTAAAATGGTTTTTGCCAATAGTGGATATTTGTTTTTGCTGCTTTTTCTTATACCATACATCATTTGGTATATTACAAAAGGTAAAAAGTCCGGTGCTTCTCTACAAGTATCGGATACCAGAGTTTATGCAAAAACGCCCAAAAGTTTTAAGATATACCTACTTCATGCACCTTTCTTACTCAGAATATTTACTTTTATATTCATCGTGTTGATTTTGGCCCGTCCTCAATCGACCAACAGTTGGAAAGACAGTGAAACAGAAGGTATCGATATTATGATGTGTTTGGATACTTCGACCAGTATGCTTGCCGAGGATATTAAGCCCAATCGTATACAGGCTGCCGAAGATGTTGCCGCCGAGTTCATAAACGGGCGTCCCAACGATAACATCGGTTTGACGCTCTTTGCTGCCGAAAGCTTCACACAATGTCCTCTAACAATAGATCATGCCGTGTTGCTCAACTTGTTTCAGAGTATAAAAGCCGGTATGTTGCCCGATGGTACAGCCATCGGTATGGGACTTGCCAATGCCGTATCGCATCTGAAAAACAGCAAAGCCAAATCGAAGGTCATTATCTTGCTTACGGATGGTTCGAACAATATGGGAGATATTTCTCCGCTCACAGCAGCAGAAATAGCCCGCACCTACGGCATTCGCATCTACACCATCGGTATCGGATCGAATGGTACGGCTGCTTATCCGGTGCAGGTAGGCGGAACGATTCAGTATATAAGCATGCCTGTAGAGATAGACGAGAAGACGTTGACTCAAATTGCCGGTATCACAGACGGTATCTATTACAGGGCTACCAGCAGGTCTAAGCTCGAAAAGATTTATCATGAGATAGACAAACTGGAAAAGACAAAATTGAATGTAAAGTCGTTTAATAAACGCACCGAAGAATACCAACCTTTTGCATTATTGGCTTTATTGTGCGTATTGCTCGAAATACTGCTACGCCAAACAGTGCTGAAGAAGTTGCCTTAACATAAACGATAAAAAAGAAAAAGTAAAATGTTTCGATTTGAAGAACCTGCCTATTTATATCTTTTACTTCTGCTGCCGGCATTAGTACTATTTTACTTATATAGCAATCTCAAACGCCTCCGCCGTCTTCGCGAATTCGGCGACCCCGAATTGATGGCGCAGCTTATGCCGTCGGTATCCAAACATCGTCCCGATGCAAAGTACATCCTGATGCTTTGTATTGTAGGACTTCTGTCCGTATTGCTGGCTCGTCCACAATTCGGCACAAAAGCAGAAAACGTGAAACGCAACGGCGTAGAAATCGTTATAGCGCTAGATATATCCAACTCCATGTATGCCAAAGACGTAGTGCCAAGTCGTTTGGAACGTGCAAAACTGCTGGTTTCTCAATTGGTAGACCAATTGGATAACGATAAGGTGGGCTTCATCGTTTTTGCAGGTGATGCTTTCACTCAGCTGCCTATAACCAGTGATTTCGTTTCAGCCAAGATGTTTCTCGACGCTATTTCTCCTACAATGATTCAAAGGCAAGGTACAGCAATTGGAGCAGCAATCAATTTGGCCACTCGTAGTTTTACTCCTCAAAAGGGCATAGGCAGAGCAATTGTATTGATCACCGATGGAGAAAACCATGAACCGGGTGCCGAAGATGCAGTAGCAGAAGCTCAAAAGAAAGGGATAGAAGTCAATGTGTTGGGCGTTGGACTTCCCAACGGAGGACCGATTCCTATTCCCGGTTCTAATGATTATCTCCGAGATGCACAAGGTAACGTGGTAACCACACGTCTTGACGAAAACATGTGTAAGCAATTGGCACAGGCAGGAAAAGGTATCTATGTGAGAGTAGACAATACGGATACGGCTCAAAAAGCAATCAATGGCGAAGTAGACAAATTGGCAAAAGCCGAAATAAATTCTAAAGTATTCAGCGAATACGATGAACAGTTTCAGGCAATCGCCTGGCTAGTTCTATTGTTGCTCATAGCCGACTTATGTATATTGGAGTTCAGAAATCCAAGATTTAAGAATGTACATTTGTTTTCCAACAAATTAATTAAGAGGTAACATGATGAAGAATAAATACATATTATTGTTGTGTCTTTTGCTTTTCTCTTTGGGTGCCAGTGCACAGAAAAGCGAAAGAATCAATATCAGAAAAGGTAATCGGGCTTTTCAGAACAAATCGTATGTGAAATCGGAAGTCTATTACCGCAAAGCTTTAGAGACCAATAAGAAATCGTCCGTGTCGATGTACAACTTAGGCAACACTCTCTCAATGGAGAAAAAATACTCTGATGCCATGAAGATGTATCAATCGGCTGCAAAGAACGAAAAAGACAAATCGAAGCTTGCTTCCATCTATCACAATATGGGTGTATTGCTCATGGCCAATAAAGACTATGCCAATGCAATAAAAGCCTTTTCGTCTTCGTTATTTAATAATCCAAATGACGAAGAAACCCGCTATAATCTGGCACTTGCTCAGAAGCTACTAAAGAAACAGCCTCAAAATAAGAATAAGGACAAAAATAAGAAAGACAAGAAGAAAGATAAGAACAAGCAAAACAAGAAGGATAAAAACAAACAAGATCAAAATAAACAAAATAAAGATCAGAACAAACAAAACCAACAACAGCAAAAGCAGAACCAAAACAAAATGTCGAAACAAAATGCCGACCAACTGCTGAATGCTGTCATGCAAGAAGAAAAAGGAACACAAAACAAAGTAAAGAAACAAGGTATAAAAGGTAATCGCTTAGAGAAGAACTGGTAATTGTTTAATTTATGAGAATGATGAAAAAGAGTTTATTCATACTTGTCTTATTAGTAACAGTAGTATTTGTACAGCACACCGAGGCGAAAGTCAAATTTACAGCTTCGGCACCACAAACTGTATCGGTAGGCGAGCAATTCCGCTTATCGTTTACTATCGGTACGACCAATGTCAGCAACTTCCGTGCTCCATCCATCAAAGGATTTGATGTGCTTATCGGGCCTAGCCGCTCCGAAGAGAGCAGTACACAAATAATCAATGGGCATGTATCTTCTTCGGGGAGCGTCACTTTCACGTATATATTAATGGCTACAGCACCCGGGGCATACTCCATAGGAGGTGCGTCAGCTCAAGTCAACGGCGAACACGTCACATCAAACGGCGTTCATATCAAAGTTGTTGCCGGCAGCGGTGGTGGACATTCTTCTGCCGGAAGTGCAAGAGGCGGTAACGCAGGAGGACGAAACGAACACTCTTCTTCAAATCACGGGGTATCAACCGGCGACTTATTTGTCACAGGCTCGCTGAACAAAGCAAGCGTACACGAACAAGAAGCGATGGTGCTTACCTACCGTATATATACCCGAGAAGCCAACCTTCGATTCGACAATGTAGTGCTACCCGATTTTAAAGGATTCCATTCCCAAGAGGTGCAATTGCCTACCAATGCCCGATGGACTACAGCAAACTATCATGGACATAATTATTACACCACTATCTATCGGCAATTCGTGCTTTTCCCGCAACAATCGGGCAAGCTCAAAATAGGTAGTGCACGGTTTGATGCCGTAGTATCGAAAGTTTCGCAAACGGCCGATCCATTTGATGCATTCTTCAATGGCGGGGGCAATATCATCAACTACAAAAAGACATTAACCTCACCGTTACTCAATATCAATGTTATTCCACTACCTACCCGTCCATCCAATTTCTCGGGCGGTGTCGGTACTTTCAGAATGACCTCCTCTATCAACAGTCATAAGGTGAAGACCAACGATGCCATCACCATGCATATAGTTATCTCCGGAACGGGTAATTTGAAATTGCTTTCGGCTCCCATCATCAACTTCCCTGATAATTTTGAGAAGTACGATCCGAAAATAAAAGAGAATACTCAACTGACCGCAGCCGGTGTAGAAGGAACGAAGACTATAGACTATTTGCTCATTCCGCGCGATCCGGGCACCTTTACCATTCCCGCAGCAACGCTGACCTATTTCGATAGCAGTAGCAATACCTACAAAACAATACGTACGCAGCCCTACACAATCGAAGTAGAAAAAGGTGCAGGCAATGCCTCACAGCAAATACAAAACTTCACCAACAAACAAGATGTTAAGGTCTTGGGAGACGATATACGTTATATCAAGATGAATAGTATTTCTCTCGAGCCCCAAGGTTCAGTACTATTCGGCTCCATCATTTACTGGTTATGGTATATTCTTCCAGCTATTGCATTCCTTATCTTCTTGATTCTGTATCACCAGCAAATAGTCGAAAATGCCAATCTGGCTAAAGTGCGCAACAAGAAAGCCAACAAAGTGGCCAACAAACGATTGAAATATGCTGGGAAGCTATTGATTGAAAATAAGAAAGACGAATTCTACGATGAAGTTCTAAAAGCACTCTGGGGATATACAAGCGACAAACTTAGCATCCCGATATCTCAATTGTCAAAAGATAATATCGAAGAGAATATGAAAAACTATGGAGTGAGCGAAGAACTTATAAAAGATTTCTTAAATACATTGAACGAATGCGAGTTTGCTCACTTTGCTCCAAGTGGCGACACCAATCAAACCATGGACAAGGTCTATACTTCGTGCATGGAGATTATGAGCAAGATGGAAAACTCAATCAAGCGTAAATAATGAGGAGAGTAGTAAGATGAAAAAAATAACATTTATCATTATCAGTATATTATTGACGGTTTCGGCATCTTGCTTTGCTTCTTCGTCCGATGCAACAAACAAGATGAAGAAAGAGGCCGATGTGGCATATTCGAAAGCAAACTATGCCACTGCCATTCAACTTTACGAAAACATTCTGAAAAATGGAGAATCGGCCGAAGTCTATTACAATCTGGGCAACAGCTATTATAAACACAACGAGATAGCCAAATCTATTTTGAATTACGAACGGGCGCTACTACTCGAACCATATAATAGTGACATTCGCAACAATTTGGAAATTGCAAGAGGCAAAACGATGGATAAAGCAAATCCTACTCCCGAATTATTCTTCATCACATGGGCCAAAACGCTAAACAATGCAGTAAGTGCCGATGGATGGGCCAAATGGGGTATACTCTTCTTTTTCCTTTTCATAGGCTCCGTATACTTTTATGTATTCTCCAAATACGTCAAAGTAAAGAAGATAGGATTCGTCTGCGGTTTTATATTCCTCGGAACCACTATACTTGCCAATATATTCGCCTTCAATCAGAAAGATGGTCTGGTGAACAGAAGCACAGCTATCACGATGAGCCATAGCGTCATTGTACGGAGCACTCCAAGCGAAAGCGGAACAAAATTGTTTGAGATACACGATGGTCATAAGGTCACAATCAAAGACAATTCGATGAGCGAATGGAAAAACATTCAGCTTGAAGATGGCAAAGAAGGTTGGGTACATACATCAGATATTGAGGTAATCTAATTAGGATGTTTAAATTATCCACGACAACGATAATTTATTATAAGAAAATGTGAAATTATTTGTTTTATCCTTTTTTTATTATTAAGTTTAAAGCGTGATTTTAACCAAACATGTTTATTAACTCTTAAATTGTATATGACATGAGGACAATAACATTTAATGAACTTCGCAAGATTAAAGACTCTTTGCCAACAGGCAGTATGCGTAGAATTGCCAGCGAATTGGGTTTAGATGTCGATACTGTTCGAAACTTCTTCGGCGGCTATAACTTTAAAGAAGGAAAAAGTGTTGGATTACACATTGAACCTGGCCCTGATGGTGGTTTGGTGATGCTCGATGATACGACGGTCTTAGATCGCGCCCTAAATATCTTGAAAGAAAATAATATCTTATTACAAGAGGTCGCTCCGGTTGCTCCGGCGATAGTGTAAAAAAGAGAATACTAACTGATAATCCCAATTGCATACTTCAATGAAAACAATTGGGATTATTTGTTATACACAATATATACAAAAGCATTGAATATGGAAGACAAGTTAGTCACATTAGTTACATTGACCTACAACAAGGCCCTCATTCTTAAAAAATTTCTCGAAAAAGAAGGTATTGATGTTTATATTGCCAATCTGCATACACTCAATCCCGTCGTTTCGTCGGGAGTAAGGGTTCGCATCAAAGAGCGTGACCTGCCACAAGCACTCAAGATAACCGAAAGCCCTGCATGGCTTGCCGAAGGTGTAGTAGGAGAGAAGGTGCCTGCTGCCGAAGAAAAAAGTGAAGAAATCCTCGTTCCGGTAGACTTCTCCGAATACTCGATGCGGGTTTGTGAAATAGCTTTCCACATTGCTAACAAAATGCATTACCGAATTACTCTAATGCACGTTTATCTCACTTCAACGTTTTCGTCTTTGCCGTATTACGGAGAATCATTCAACTTTCCATTGGGAAACGACAAAGAGTCTAAGATCGAATTGGCTACTATCCACAAAGAATTAGACGAACTAAAAGCCAATATCAATCGAAACATCGCAAATAATGAATTACCCGATGTCAGATACACTTGCATACTGAAAGAGGGTATTCCGGAAGAAGAAATATTGCGCTATTCAAAAGAGAAACGTCCCAATCTGATCATTATGGGGACCCGAGGCAAACACAAAAAAGATGTCGACTTGATGGGCAGTGTTACGGCCGAAATCATCGAGCGGGGGCGCGTTAGTATTCTGGCTATCCCAGACAATACGCCACTCAAAGACTTTAAAGATGTAAAACACATCGCCTTTATTACCAATTTCGAACAGTTTGATTTAATAGCCTTCGATTCTTTCATCAAATCATGGAAAAGCAATTACCAATTTTCTATTTCTTTATTGCATCTTGAAGGCACTCACAATACATGGAACGAAATTAAACTGGCAGGTATCAAAGATTATTTTCAGCACCAGTATCCTTCGATCGATATCCATTATGATGTGGTAAAAGACGATGACTTGCTTAAGAGTTTGGACAAATACATAAAAGACAATGGCATCGATATTATAGCATTGACTTCGCGCAAACGGAATGTCTTCTCCAGACTATTTAATCCAAGCATAGCACAACGAATGATATTCCATTCGGATACGCCACTGATGATGCTCAATATCAATTCGCCCAACTGATTTGAAACAGCGAGGTATATTCCTTCTCTTCTAAAACGACATATGCCCCTAAAATTGTTGACGTCCATACGTTTTCTTGAAAACGTATGGACGTCAACAAAGAAACTAACATACGGCAATTTTGTTGATGCTGCAAGTTTGAAAACAGCAAAGTTATACTTATAAAATCCTTCTGTTATCCATTTACTTTGTTATTGGACAGAGGTGTGGATAATATATTTCTCTCCGTCAATAACGGCTATTTTGAAGTCTTCAGTTATGTATCTTTTCAAAATTTTGTATATCAGATTCTTCTGCTTGATCTTGTCATTAAATTTATTATAGCAGAGATTTACAATTTCCGAGACCTTGCATCGCCCATTTTTTCCCTTCACATAACCGAAGATAAATTGAGCTATTTGTAGATAATATTCGGGTGTACGATTTTTAGGTCTCACATTATGAACTTTCATCCAATTATGCTCAGGGTGCTGATAGACAGCATCCTTCCTACAGAGAATATTCTTGTCTTCTTTGCAGCGTGTATAATACGATGAGATGTAGCTTTTAATAGTCTCAAGAGTGTAGGCTGTCTGCTTCTGTTCCATGAGATAATCCATCAACTGATCATTTCGGATGATGTCATCGTGTTGTTTAACATACTCTCTAAGCGTTTGTAGTAGTGATACACTTTCATTTTTGCCTTCAGCAGAAAACGACCACCCCAATCGGCCATGAGCACTGAATCGGCCATCTCTATCCTTGAGCACGTTGATACTCACTTTTGATATATCTTTCATCTCGTTCGGCAATCGTCTGTTGAACTCTTTTCTTATTTCTTCTTTGCTAATAAGACGATGACTTTCGTAGATAATTCGACCTATTTGGCAGTAGTCTTTCTTCAAATATTCGAACTTCACCTGATATTGGTCGTCGCCTACTTTTTCTATAAGTGGAAAACTTTCGAGCAATGTCTTTACGATTTCGGGATTGATAGAAAAATCTTTCTGAGCAAATTTCTGTTCCATCAAGCTGATGACTTGAGGCATAGTGGCGGGTACGATATACTCTTGCATGACAAGGTAGACAGCACGAATGTGCTTTAATACAATACGTCCTTTGCGGGGTTCCACTAAGATGTATAGGTCAGATAATATATCGTGAACTTTGTCAAGACCTATAGGGCTGAGAATATCTATTTTATCGGGAGGTAAAGGGAAATTTGTAGCTTCGCATAGCTCATTGGCCGTATGATAGAGCCACCGACGAGCCTCTTCTTTAATATCTCCCAACTTATCCAAATCCTTATTCAACCATGGAACATTACGCGCAAAAAGGTCCTTCATGAATTTGCACATCTCCATTTCTATCATTGTTTCGGTGACGTGATACATCTCGCTGATAAGCTTATTACTATTGGCTTTGTTTTGAATATAACGATAAGTTATCTCCAGCATTATCCGTTTGTACCTGGGACGAAAAGTCATTTGGTAAACAACCTTTTTAAGGAATTTCATATATCTGGTTACAAAGTTCAAATCATTCTCTTCCTCATCGTTGCAATAATCAGTATTGTTCGACTCTGGGATATCTATTTTTTGTTGATGATCTTCTATACTATCATCAAGGACACGCTGTTCAAACATATTCAGCATTCCTTCAGATGAATTATTTTTTTTTCTCATCAGATTATTATTCTCTTATTGTTTTTTATAAAACAAAGATAGACAATATTGTTTAATAATACAAGCTCGAACACGCAACCTTTTTATAATAAATTATTACTCCTATATAACAAAGAAGCATTGATTATCAAACATATGCTAATTTGCTATATAGGAGCAATGATGATCTTTTAACCGATCTATAGAACTTCTGCTCTATTTACCGAATAAAATTAGTCTTAGCCTTGTTTACAGCAGCAGGACTTGGAAGCATCTCTTTTGTCAGCTCGCGCATTTTAAGTAACCAGGCCATATTTTTGCCCAACACTTCCATAATCTGCATGCCCTCTTCATCTTGCAATACCTCGCCGGAAGCAGCTCCGTGAACTATATTCCAATAATTGGAGGTAGTAAGAATCATTTCCGAATAATTCAGATAATGATTCAAACCATCGAAAGCGTATGAGCCTCCCGTGCGGCGCAAAACAACGATTGCTGCACCTACTTTCTGACGGAAGAAATTACCGTTATTGCCAGAGACACAAAAAGCCCTATCCAAGAAAGATTTCATCGTTCCCGCAATTCCTGCATAATAAACGGGAGAGGCCAAAATGATGCCATCTGCATCTTTCATCTTCTGAATCCATTCATTCAACGGATCGGAAGTAATGACACACTTCTCGTCTTTGTTCCTTGCACAACCACCACAAGCCATACAGCCTCTCACGGCTTTGTTGCCAACATGAATGATCTCCATATCGACATTACTTTCTTGTAACTGCTTACCAATCTGCATCAAAGCATGATAGGTATTTCCCTCTTTGTGAGGACTTCCATTAATTGCTACGACTTTCATTTCTTTCTTAATTTATTTTTTTGTTACTTTGCCACTGCAAATATGGGATATTAATACTTAATATACAAGTACATACTAAAAGGTAGTATAGTTACCAAAAGGAGTAAATTATGGAAAATGAAGGAGTTATAAATCGTTATTATTTTAAGGGGAAAGATTATTTTTGTTCTTTGGAATTGGTAATGGACATGATTGGGGGTAAATGGAAACCTATCGTTCTGTTTCATCTCAAACACGGTATCATGCGTTCAGGAGAACTTCAACGAAGTTTAAAGGGTATTGCCAATAAGATGTTCACGCAAACGGTGAGAGAATTGGAACAAACAGGATTGGTGAAACGCATTGTATATCCAACAGTTCCCCCGAAAGTAGAATATATGCTTACTCCGATGGGAGAATCGGTAATTCCTATCATCGAAAGCCTAAATAATTGGGGAAAAATGATTAGTGATAATAGCACACAAAAGAAATAATCTGTTAGAATTAGTCCAATTAAGCCATACACATAATTCATACTTGAGTTCGGCTTACGTTCAACACTTACCAAGCAAGAGAGAAATGGATGCACAACATGCATCTTATATTCAACGGGCTATACTTCATACTAGTTCACGACCTAGATCATATGCCTTTTTACAATCTAAAGGAAAAACTTGCTCATGCTGCTCTCTTTTTTCTTTGATATCAAAATAAGAATATTCCATTCCATCATAGTTGTCTGTTTGATAAGTAAAAAAGCTGTATAACGTTTCTATTTTCCCAAATGTCCTTTCGATAATAGAATTAATAGCATCGACTTCTTGTTTCAGCTGTGACTGTAGAAAGGTAGATTCTTTTACATTCATGGTATAAACAAACGAAACTTTCAAGGAACCGTTATAAAGAGTAAGAGATGAATTACTATAAACCATATATTGAAATAGAAAGCGTTCAAGAAATGCTCTCATAGCAGCTGTAACATTCCAAAAATAAATAGGAGAGCCCAGTATGATGGCATCTGCCTGAGATATTTTATCAAATAATGGCTTTAAATCGTCATTTATACAGCACCTACCATAACTTTTTGTATTCTTCCTTTTGCATACCAAGCAACTTTTACAACCTTTGTACTGTAAATCATACAAATGTATAAGTTCTGTATCAGCACCTTTGTCTTTTGCTCCTTCAAGAGCATTCTCCAACAATTGGGCAGTATTCCAGCTCTTTCTTGGACTTCCATTAATTGCTATTACTTTCATCTTTTCTTGCTTTAATATTTTATTACTATATGGCTACAAAGATGGGATATTAATATCTAATATACAAGTACATACCAAAAGGTGCTATAGTTACCAAAAGAAGTAAATTATGGAAAATGAAAGAGTTGTAAATCGTTATTATTTTAAAGAGAATGATTATTTTCTTTTTTGGAATTGGTAGTGGACATGATTGGCGGCAAATAGAAGCCCATTGTTTTGTTTCGTCTATCATTCTACATACAAGTTGTAGAAAAGAGAGAAAGGGCTGCGGTATGCAGCCCTTTCTCTCTTTTCTACTGATTCAGCGAATCAAGTAATATATCATTTATTAAGTCCTCCGCCTTGGCGCTTGCTCTTTAATTTTTCAGATTCTTTCTGCATAGCTTCCAAGCGGGCAGCAAATCCGGATTTCTTCTTCGAGGTTTTAGAATATGCTTCAAGACGTTCAAGTAACTTTTGCTCGTCGGTCATCTTGCGCAGAATAACCATTGTCGCTACGCTGATTAATGTCGAAATGAAATAATAATAATTCAATCCGGCGGGGTAGTCGTTCAAGATAAAGAAAAACATGATAGGCATCAGATAGGTCATCCACTTCATAGCTGCCATCTGTGGGTTGGCTCCGGTATCTTGTTGCTGCATCGTAAACTTACTGTTCAATACATTAGTAACGGTCATCAACAAGCAGAATAAACTAAGGTGGTTGCCCAAAAACGGAATGTGAAAAGAAAAGTTCACAATCGAATCGTAAGTAGACAAGTCCGTAGCCCACAAGAAACTTTGTTGACGAAGTTCAATAGCACTCGGTACAAACATAAACAACGCCATCAAAATAGGAAATTGAATGAGCATAGGCAGACATCCCCCCATCGGGCTGACCCCATATTTGCTATATATACTCATCACCTCCTGTTGTTTCTTCATTGCGTCTTCCTTATTGGGGTATTTGGCATTTATCTCATCAATCCTTGGTTTCAAGACACGCATCTTAGCCGAAGAGATATACGTCTTCCACGTAGCAGGATATACCACGAGCTTTACTATAAGGGTCATAATAAGAAGTACCCATCCCATGCTCAATCCCCAACTACGCAACCAGTCGAATACATTGACTGTGAACCATTGGTTGATTTGTTTCACAACCGGCCATCCCAGATAAACCAAGTCTTCGAGATGCCATTTGGTAGTTTGTCCGGTATTCAGAGAGCGCAGCGTACGATAGTGATTCGGTCCCAAATAGAAGTGCATTGTGGTAGGCTCTTTGCCCGAAGGATCGAACTTAGTATCCATCTCAGAAGAATAATCTTTGAGATACCCCGTACCTTCCTTATCCGATTTGGATGCCATTTTGCTCTTATTGAACATTTGGTCCGCAATGAAGACTGAGGAGAAGAATTGGCTTTTAAATGCAATCCAATTGACCGGAGTGGAGATTTCTTTCTCTACTTCACCACCTGCCGACAGGTCGCTGCTAGATTCGTTAGTACGATATGTCAATGTCGAAAGACGATTCTCATACGCAAAGCCCAGTTCTTGTTGACGAACGTGTTCTTGCCACTCAATACCCATAGAACGCATGTTTTGAGAGAGCAAAGTATCCATCCCAGCCGCCTGAATGGTAAGATCGACTATATAACTTTCCGGATGCAACTTGTAGACAAAATCGATATGACTCTTCTGATCTGCCGAAGCATTAATACGCATAGTCACACTGCTATCTGTAGGATTGACAATACTAAAGTTCAGATCGCTAGTACGAACCACATTGCTATGGTTGTAGAAGTTAAAGTTGAGTGAAACATCTTTCTTCGAAAACAACACTACGGGAGATTTTCTGTCTTGACTTTTATATGCCTTCAAAAGAGCCTCAGTGATCATACCACCTTTTGAATTCAAAGTGATTTTCACCTTACTATTTTGGAGTACGACAGACGAATCTACTTTGTTAGCGTACTTGCAGAACGCAGAAGAAGAGTCTACTTTAGCGGCTGTAGCTGTAGCGGCAGTCGTATCGGTAGCGGCTTTCTTTGCTTTGGCCTGTTGCTCTTGAATTCGCGCTATTGAGTCGTTAAACTTTTGCTGGGCCATTTGCTGCTGTTTGTTGGGACGGCTGAAAAAGCTGAAGCCGATAACAACAACGGCAATCAAAATGAGGCCGGTAATCGTGTTTTTATCCATTCGAAACTATTTATATTTTGAATATTCTATTTATTTAGTGCGGCTTTGATGAACGAAACGAACAACGGATGCGGATTGAGTACTGTGCTACTATACTCTGGGTGGAATTGGGTACCTATGTACCACTTTAATTGAGGCATCTCTACAATCTCTATCAAATCTGATTCAGGATTGATACCAACACCTTTCATTCCTGCTTTTTCAAAAGCATCACGATAATCGTTATTGAACTCATAGCGGTGACGATGACGTTCTTGGATATGTTCTTTGCCATAGATATCGTATACTTTCGATTTTTTGTCAAGTATACACTCATAAGCTCCCAAGCGCATAGTACCACCCATGTTGGTTATAGCTTTCTGTTCTTCCATCAAGTCGATAATAGGATGGCTGGTTTTCTCGTCCATCTCGGTAGAGTTGGCATCGGGATAGCCCAATACATTGCGGGCAAATTCTATTGCCATACACTGCATGCCAAGGCAAACACCAAATGTAGGAAGGTTGTGCTCGCGTTGATATTTGGCGGCAACAAACTTGCCTTCAATGCCACGAGAACCAAATCCCGGACAAATAACCACACCATCGGCAGGGCTCAAAAGCTCGTCTACGTTTTGCTCATTGAGTTTCTCGGAAGAAATATATTTAATCTGAACTTTGCAGTCATTATATGTACCTGCTTGGGATAGCGATTCGAGAATCGATTTGTACGCATCTTGCAACTCTACATATTTTCCTACCATCGCTATCTTCACTGTCTTCTTAGCATTGGCACGACGTTCCAAGAAACCTTTCCACGCTGTAAGATCGAGTTTGTTGGTATCGTCCAATCCGATACCCATTTTTTCGAGAATCGTTTCGTCCAACTTTTGCTCGTGCATCAAGATAGGAACCTGATAGATAGTAGGAGCATCGATAGACTGAACGACAGCATTCTCTGAAACGTTACAGAACAATGCTACTTTCTTTCTCAAGTTTGCATTCAAATCGTGTTCGGTGCGAAGTACCAAAATATCGGGTTGGATACCGAGACTCTGCAACTGCTTTACCGAGTGCTGAGTAGGTTTCGTTTTCAATTCTTTGGCAGCAGCCAGATAAGGCACATAGGTGAGGTGCACACAAAGAGCATTTTTACCGAGTTCCCACTTCAATTGGCGCATACTTTCCAAGAAAGGCAACGACTCGATATCGCCTACCGTACCACCAATTTCGGTGATGACAAAATCGAAATTATATTTCTTGCCCAGCAATTTCACATCGCGTTTAATTTCGTCTGTGATATGAGGAATAATTTGAACAGTCTTGCCCAAATAGTCTCCACGACGTTCTTTGTCAATGACGCTTTTGTAAATTCTTCCTGTAGTCAGATTGTTCGCTTTCGTCGTTTGAATACCCAGAAAACGTTCATAGTGTCCTAAGTCCAAATCGGCTTCGTGGCCGTCGACCGTTACATAACACTCTCCATGCTCATAAGGATTCAGTGTTCCGGGATCTATATTGATATATGGATCGAATTTCTGAATTGTAACTTTATAACCTCTTGCTTGTAGCAATTTACCTATTGAAGACGAAATAATGCCTTTCCCTAATGAAGAAGCCACACCGCCTGTCACAAAAATGTACTTAGTTTCGCTCACAGCCATAACTGTCTTATTATTATTTATCTTTTTCTGTTCAAATGATTTAAACTCTATGAAGATGCAAATTTATAAAAAAAAGAAGAGCATTCTAAGTTTATTCCGATAAAAATAAATCCTCTAATCAAATATCTTTAATACGCAAGATATTATAAGAAATATTTTCATCGTAAGTATCGATCTTCTCTGTCTTCTTGATGGTTTTGACCACCCTGATAGTAACAGGCAAGACAATCACTTCGTAGAGAGTCTTCAACACTATTTGCAAAGCCATCAACTTCAGCAATTCGGGAGGAGGAATAAGCCCTGCAAATGCAATAGGGAAGAAGATGAGCGAATCGCCCGTCTCGCCCACTACAGTGCTCCATATTGCACGAAGAGAGAAATGTTTTCCGCCACTCGATAATTTCATCCGGCTCATGACATAAGCGTTGAGAAAAGAACCGACAAGGAATGCTGCCATGCTGGCAACAGCTATACGCGGAGCCAATCCGAACACAAAATTAAAATGAGCTTCGCCTGTCCAAAAAGGTGCGGCAGGTATAGCAACAGCTATCAACCCTAATCCGACAACTAAAAAGTTCATAGCAAATCCTGTCCAAATAATCAATCGGGCCTTACGGTATCCCCATACCTCGGTCATACAATCATTGATAATATACGAAATGGGAAATACCAGCAATCCGGCGGTTACCGTAAGCGGACCGATTTGAATTACTTTTGTTTCTAACAAATTAGCTGCAATGAGGCATACGTTGAACAATATACCCAACAGCATAAAGGGCACAGATACTTTCTGATTCATTTTTCTTGTTTTTTTGACGTGGTTTCCAAGCACACGTATAGTTATTACGGCTACAAAGATACGTATAATTATTTGGTCAGATGTCAAATTAAATATTTTTTTGATTTGACATGCAGGTATCCTTTTGCCTAATTATTATACTTCACTATCCTCTTCCCAAGCCGTACTAACCGCATCGCTCGGCATTCGCCAGTCTCCTCGGGGGCTTAAACTGACACTTCCCACTTTGGGACCGTCGGGCAAACAAGAACGTTTGAATTGTTGAGTAAAGAATCGATGCATAAAAGTATGCAGCCACTTGCGAATGATATCATCGCTGTATACTCCGCCAAATGTTTGTTGAGCCAGAAAATAGATTTTCGAAGGACGAAATCCGAAACGGATGAAATAGTAAAGGAAGAAGTCATGCAACTCGTAAGGACCTACTATATCTTCGGTCTTCTGCTTGATCGTTCCGTTTTCGTTGGCAGGTATCAGTTCTGGACTTATAGGAGTATTGATTATATCTTTGAGTGTTTCTTTCGATTTACTATCGGTATAGTCTGCAACCCATTCCACTAGATATTTCACCAGTGTTTTTGGAATACTGCAATTGACGCCATACATCGATATATGATCACCGTTGTATGTGGCCCAGCCCAATGCCAGTTCAGACAAATCGCCGGTTCCTATCACCAGACCGTTCTCTTGATTGGCAATATCCATTAAAATTTGAGTACGTTCTCGGGCTTGAGAGTTCTCGTAAGTCACATCGTGTACTTCTTCGTCGTGACCTATGTCGCTAAAATGCTGGTAACACGCGGGCGCAATACTTATCTCACGCAGGGTAGTTCCAAGCGAATGAATAAGATTCACAGCATTGGAATAAGTACGATCGGTGGTACCGAATCCCGGCATTGTGACGCTGATGATATTGTGACGATCGAGATGAAGTTTGTCGAACGTTTTGACGCATACCAACAATGCCAAAGTAGAATCAAGCCCGCCACTGATACCCAACACAACCGTCTTGGAGTGTGTGTGAACAATACGTTTGGCCAGTCCGGCAGTCTGTATGGAAAAGATTTCTTCGCAGTGTTCTTTCAATTTATCGCCGCTGGGAACAAAAGGACACGGATCGAACTTGCGGGTCAAAACAAGAGGCTTTTCGGACATTAACTCGGTCACCACCTTTTTCACTTCGAACGAAACATTCGTCTTGTTGGCAATAAAAGTACTATTGGTACGGCGTTCCGAACGAATACGTTCCACGTCGATTTCGCTAACGACCAGTTGTTCTTCGAAACAAAATCTTTCACTACGAGCTAACAACGTTCCATTTTCATAGATCAATCCATTGCCACCAAATACAACATCGGTAGTCGATTCGCCAAAACCGCAAGAAGAAAAGACATAACCCGCCAAGCAGCGAGCCGATTGTTGCGCTATGAGTGAACATAAATAACGGTGTTTGCCGATGATGTCATTATCAGCTGATAGGTTGAAGATGATATCGGCCCCTTTCAATGCTAAATAAGAACTGGGAGGTATAGGCGCCCATAAATCTTCACAAATTTCAATACCAAAAGTAACTTCAGGAGTTTCGAACAACAAATGAGAACTCAACATAACACTCTGACCGCAGAAATGGATCATCTGGTCGGATATGCCTACAGCAGAGGTAAACCAGCGTTTTTCGTAAAACTCCTTGTAGTTTGGCAAATATGTTTTAGGAACGATTCCTAGTATATTGCCGTGCTGAATGACTACCGCAGCATTTATAATTTCGGCTCCCAAGAATACAGGTGCACCTATAATCACTATAATATCCAGCTGACGAGTATTGTTGAGCAATTGCATCAATTCAACTTCGGCAGTGTCCAACAACAGCTGCTGCTGAAACAAATCACCGCAAGTATATCCCGTAATACTCAATTCGGGAAAAGCTATCACACGTACACCCTTGCCATCGGCAATAACGGATAGCTGTTCTATCTGCCGGGCATTATATTTGCAGTCGGCAACCTTAACGGACGGAACCGCAGCAGCAACTTTGACAAACCCGTAATTCATAATCATTGTTCGTTTTTAAAATACTTATCCATTCCTTTGGAATAATAGATTTTATTCTTGCCATCCTTATCCCTATAGATAATATAGGCATCAATTTCCGGATGCTTTGCCAAGAAAGCTTCCGTCTTTTTCAGTCCCATCACCATGATAGCCGTAGCAAAACCGTCGGCCGACATACAATCTTTAGTGATAACGGTAGCCGAAAGTATTTCGTTCATAGCAGGATATCCGGTATGTGGATTTATCTCGTGAGAATATTTCTTTCCATTATGATAGTAAAAATTACGGTAATTGCCTGAAGTAGCAATGGCGCAATCGGTCAGATAAAGCACTTTATCTATTTCTTGATTGACAGAAAGAGAATCATCAATAGGTTTATTGATGCCTATGCGCCAAAGCTTATTTTGCGGGTTCTTTCCTTTCAATACAACTTCTCCACCGATATCGACCATGTAGTTTTTCACTCCATGCTTATCGAGCACTCGAGCGGCTACATCGACACCGTATCCTTTGGCAATAGCACTAAAATCGAGCATCATCGAAGGATCGGCTTTTTGAACACGTTTGCCCACCAGTTTCACCTTCTGATAGCCTACAACACGACGTAATTCTTGTATCTGACTGTCCGCAGGAAAATGTTTGGTTTTGAAACCAAATCCCCAAGCATTGACAAGCGGACATACCGTTATATCAAAATCGCCACCACTCATCTGTGATATTTCCATCGAACGACGGAAACAGTGGGCAAAAAGAGAATCAACATCAAAAGCTTCATTACGATTTACTCTGGCAACAGTAGATTTCTTATTGAACATAGAAAGAGAACCATCAAATTTATCCAATTCTTCTTTTATAAGAGTGTTCAACGAGTCATTACTTTGATAGGTTATATTATAGACAGTACCGAAAATCAATCCGGCAGTGTTACGATAAGGTTCTTTTTTACTATTATGCTGAATAATAATCCACGCCGAAGCAATCAGTAGTATCAATACCCACATCAAGTTCTTTTTCTTTTTCATATTAAACTACATTTGAGCACATTATATATTTTCACTTAAATGTTCTATTAATATTTTAATACCAATAGCCCAAAGTACAAGACCTCCCAATAATTCGGCATGAATATGCTTGGCTACCGTCTTGTGTCCATATACTCCAATACAAAATCCCACCCATGGGACAATAAAAGACACCAAACCAATAATACCCGATGCAGAAAGAATACCACACGAAAACGAATGAAGCCCCACACACGCAAAAGAGACACCAATGCCGGCAGCATCAATGCTCGTACCCAGCGCCAAGAGCATAGTGGCTTTCCATTTCAACGGATTGTATGATTTATCTTCCGGTTTCTTAAAAGATTCAATAACCATGTTACCACCTATAATCATAAGCAACCCAAAAGCAATCCAATGATCAACATCCCTTATCAACGAGCTGAAAAAGCTACCGCACGACCAACCCAAAAAGGTCATAACCATCTGGAAGAGACCGAAAGCGACAGCAGTGCGCAACATCACCCTCCAATCCATTCGTTTGAGAATAATACCTATGGCGATAGAGACGGCAAAACAGTCCATTGCCAAACTCAATGCTATCAACCAAATATCGAAACCTTGCATAATAAATATTATTTGGTATTGAACGGTGTATTACCACCGCGATGAACAATAATCTTCTTGCCTGTTATAGATTTTTTCTTCTCGATGGGCATCACCACCGTCGGCTTTTTGGCACCAAGAGAGAATTTATATATCAGCGTATAGGTCATACCATTTGCAGAAGAAGCATATTTGCCAAACCCGGGAACATACCAAGGAGATGCATTGGAGGTCTCTTTGGCGCTCATTTTATAACGCAGGCGGAGAGTCCATCCCATGAAAAAATTCTTATATATTTTCGTTCTGACTCCAGCTACCAATTCGTACCAAGACATATTACCATTGACATTGTTCTCGTAATATGGTATACTCGACCCTCCCCAAATAGGATCTATCAAATTGGGATTGTCTATCTGTCCACCATATCTTGGATCTACAATAGGAGCATTGCCAATAGTATATTTAAAACTCGAATATCCATAACGAACACCAAAATAAAGCCAGTCTTCATAGTCAAGCTTCTTAAAGCGAATATTATAGTCTACGCCGATTCTGAAATAAGGAGCATTTGATTTATAGTGCATACCATTTTCGTTCCACTTATTCGTTTTACCATAGCCCAATTCAATGGTAGGCATGAATCGGTTTTTCAGATTGACACCTACACCTATTTCGGAACTCAAAAAGTCGCTTCCCAATAATTTGCTACCCAAGCCATACAAATCGGCACTCACATAGAGTCCGTTATAAAGTGGCGCTTTCAATTTAGGTCCTTCCGGCTTCTTTTCTTTTGGCGTACCCTGCATTTGCTGCTGCTGTTGCCTATTGTCCGAATACTGTTGAGCGGAGACAGGCACGGCCACAAAACACAGAAACGACAGACTAATAATATATCCTAATATTCTGTATGGCATCGATATTTGCTAGTTTATATGCAACATAAATAGAATCCAGTACATGTTTCGTATAAGACACTTTCGAGATAGTTTGTGCCATCGAATAACCGCACTCCATCGAAACAAAGATGGGAGCATTGCTATGCCATATTTTAATCGTATCCTTCTTGGTAGTATTGGCATAGTGAAAGATCAACGCTGTAGAGTCGGCAGTCCAATTCAGTGGAAAACTCTCGCCAGACACTTTCACATCTTTGTTCACAATAATCGAATCCGTACCAAATGCCGTCACGGTAAGCGAATCAAGCGTATCTTTCTGCGCCGTATTCAATTTCTTATAAAAAGTGGCATTCAACATTTTGCGGGCAGTCATCGAACAGTCGGTCTCTTCTGCACAAGACACGAACTGAATGATAACGAGTGCCAGCATGCCAAATATAAAAAAGTGAGTAAGTTTTTTCATCCCTCATTAATTTATTATAATGTCTTTTCTATCTGATAGTTGTTGCGGCCAGGAGCATTGCGTGATATCAATTCAGCAATAAACCCTGCCAAAAAAAGCTGGGTGCCAATAATCATAGCAGTAAGAGCTAGATAAAAATAGGGCGACTCGGTAACCAAATGATAAGGCAAGCCGTGATACATACTCCATAATTTGTCGAGTCCAACAAAAATAACGGCGAAGAAACCGATAATGAACATCAATGACCCGAGCACACCAAAAAAGTGCATCGGTTTGATACCGAATTTAGATAAGAACCACAAAGACAACAAGTCCAGATAACCGTTGAAAAAACGATTAATACCTCCGAACTTAGACTTACCAAACTTACGTGCCCGATGGTGCACGACTTTCTCTCCAATTCTGGAGAAGCCTGCATTCTTAGCCAAATAGGGGATATAGCGGTGCATTTCGCCATAGACTTCAATGTTTTTGACCACATCACGACGATAAGCTTTAAGCCCACAGTTAAAGTCATGCAAATTGTGAATACCCGATACTTTGCGAGCAGTCGCATTGAACAGCTTGGTAGGTATTGTTTTCGAAAGCGGATCATATCGTTTCTTTTTCCAGCCCGATACCAAGTCATACTGTTCATCCATTATCATCTTGTAAAGGTTTGGAATTTCGTCCGGACTATCTTGTAAATCAGCATCCATTGTAATCACCACGTCACCTTCGGCAAGCTTAAAGCCACAATACAAAGCCGGAGACTTTCCGTAATTGCGACGAAATTTAATACCTCTAACCTGAGGATCAATAGTATGCAGATGTTCGATAATCTTCCAAGAATCATCGGTACTACCATCGTTGATAAAAATAATTTCATAAGAGAAATTATTTTCATTCATTACTCTAACTACCCAAGAATAAAGTTCATTAATCGACTCTGCTTCATTATACAAAGGTACTATAATCGATATATCCATATCATTTAGGTCTTTTCATCACAAACAATGCAACAATCAACGACAAGATATTGCCATAAAACACATTTTGTGATATAAGTTGAAATACTATTTTAATAGGTGACAAAACACTTATCTGATCTAACATCCCTTTGAGTTGGCTATAAGAATCTTTAGGTAGCAAGGGGTTACTCTTGAAACTATCCAGCGCCGCCGAACAAGTATTGATAATAAAACCGTTATCGATATATCTGAAATAGATATAGTGCACAACAGCTACCAATAAGGAAGCAAACACAAAGCTAAGCAATAGAAACACCCACGCTTGGATAAAACGGATATAACCTCCGCACACCTTGTCTCTATACACTTTGGCATAATAGTACATCAAAAAGGGAACGGCTGCCGTGAGCAGCATAAAGAGGAGTGAAAAGAAGGGGTTATGTATGCCCAACGGGACAAGAGGAAACTTGAGAATAAAGAAGATTCCCAAATAAGTGCCGACGTACATGGCATAATGTTGTAGATTGTTCGTTTTATTGACTTCCATACTATTCTAATGAATTGTGCACAAAGTTACAAATAATATCTCTTTCTTTTTGCTTTGTTGCTTCATTATTTCAAGCGGCTAATATTTTTTTAAATTTAATTACTTAATTATTAGGAGAATAAAAAAGATACTAAAAAAATTAGTTGGAAAGTATTTGGTAGAAGAAGAAAAAGCAGTACCTTTGCACCCGGGTAAGTCCTATACGGCCAGCTCCCTTTGATCCCCCAGGGCTTGACGCAGCAAGGGTATTTGGTTGTAGCGGCGCGATGTAGTAAGCTTACCCACCTGCCTCTTTAGCTCAGTTGGCCAGAGCACGTGATTTGTAATCTCGGGGTCGTTGGTTCGAATCCGACAAGAGGCTCAAAAAAATAAACAATTAGAAAAGGATGCCCCCAAAAGCATCCTTTTTTTAGTTTTAAAGACAATGGCTGAAGAAGATACTTATAAAACGATTAGTGGAACTTCTGAAAGTATCTATACCGAGAAACGCAGTAAATTTATTGCGACAGCCTTTCCTGTATCTTCGCTCGAAGAAATTCAATTACTGCTCAAAGAATATCAAAATAAGTATTACGACGCCCGCCACGTCTGTTATGCCTACATGTTGGGAACCGAACAAAGAGAATTTCGTGCCAACGACAATGGAGAGCCTTCAGGAACAGCAGGCAAACCTATTTTGGGACAAATCAACTCCAACCAACTGACAAACATACTAATCATTGTGGTTCGCTATTTCGGAGGCATCAAGCTCGGTACAAGCGGACTTATCGTAGCATATAGAACTGCGGCGGCGCAAGCCATTGCGACAGCCACCATTGTAGAGAAGACTATTGACGAAGTGATAATCGTTCTATTCGAATATCCGTTGCTGAACAATGTGATGCATATCATCAAAAAGCAACCGGTAGAGATTGTGAGCCAGCTATTCGATATGGACTGCCGAATGCAATTGCGCATTCGTAAGTCTTTAATGCCGACACTGTGCAATGCCTTATTAAAAGTAGAAGGTATTCGGATAGAAACAGAAGAACAAGCAACAATATAACCTGATATATAACTAGAAATAAAACAAAGATGAAAGACATTGAAAGAGTAGACTGGAATTTAATTTCTTATGACGAAGCATGGGACAGACAAGAGAAATGGTTCAATGAGGTAGTAGATGCCAAACAAAGCGGGGCACCATACATTAATCGCGTCATATTCTGCCAACATCCACATGTATACACATTGGGAAGAAGCGGCAAAGAACAAAACATGTTACTGTCCGAGTCGCAGCTCAAAGCGATCGACGCTACTTTATATCATATAGATCGTGGCGGTGACATCACATACCATGGCCCGGGACAACTAGTCTGTTATCCGATTATCAATCTGGAAGAATTCAATTTGAGATTAAAACAATACGTACACCTACTCGAAGAAGCAGTCATAAGAGTATGCCGTTCGTACGGCATCGAGTCGGGTAGGATAGAAGGGGCAACAGGAGTATGGCTTGATGGAGATACGTCCCGTGCCAGAAAGATTTGTGCCATCGGAGTACGCAGCAGTCATTTCGTTACGATGCATGGATTGGCATTCAACATCAATACGGACTTACGTTATTTCAGTTATATCAATCCATGCGGATTTGTCGACAAAGGTGTGACTTCACTGTCGAAAGAATTGGGGAAAGCAGTAGACATTGCCCAAGTAGAAGAGCAACTCTACAAAGAAATGATCCCATTATTTCTTCATCCTGACGACGCGAATACCTAAGCATCCTTTTCTCTTCATCAATTGCTCACGCAAAGGCTCTTCCTGAATCTTCACTTTCATGTCTAGCGAAGAAGCGTGAAGTAAATGCAATTCGCCGTTTTGATAGGTAGCAATGCCCAAATGTGAATTGTCCAATCCCGGCATATTCGTCACCAAGAGAATGATGTCTCCGTCGTGAATCCACTTAAAACCTTTTACCGGTAGCTTTTCACGAGGGATATAATGCACCACTTGACCGGAAAGTTCTCTTTCTTTCTGAGCTATTCTGGCAACATCGGCCGGCGAATCTTTCAATTGAACATATTTATCGGGATGAGCTGACATAAAGGATACATGCACCGTAGTCGTATCCTTGTTATACGCTGCTGCAATATCGGTAAGATAGCCATGTTTCAACCCGTTCATCACCCATTCAGTGGAATAATGAAGCCGAGAGGTATATCCGTCAATAACACCGTCGCGATAACGTATCATACGCAAACGATCTTCAAACTGAGCCTCATCATTAGGATTATTGCACAATGACCTTGCCAGTACATACTCTACAAAAGTAGTACAGTCCACTTGTTTTAGATTGACAACCAACAACTCTCGGGGAGAATTCACCTCCAAAGTATGGGCTACGTAAGGCACCCCCAAGAACTTCAGCCCATTGTCTAACATACTATTTTTCGGTACCGCTGCATAGAGCGATACCGAAAATAGAGCTAAAATTACAAGTAAAATCTTTTTCATCTTATTTTTTTATCTTCATTGCCGATTTGGCAAAGTATACTAACAATACGATGTAAGCGACAAGCGAAGCTACCTCCGACCACGAGCTGGATAACCACGTTTCATTGATAATGTTAATGCCTCCAAAGCGCATCAATGCACTTACCACTCCCATCAATGCACCACCGGCAATAAAACCGGATGCAATAAGAGTTCCTTTCTCACCACGTTCTTTATTGAGAGCTTCATCTTTCGAACGGCTGGTAACATACCAATTGAGTGCACCACCTACTACCAAAGGTATATTAAGTTCCATCGGAATGAACATTCCCAATGCAAAAGCTAACGCAGGGACTTTGAAGTAAGTCAAGACAATAGCCAGAACAGCCCCGATACCATAAAGAAGCCAAGGAGCGCCCGCACCATTCATCAATGGTTCGATCACGGCCGCCATAGCATTTGCTTGCGGAGCAGCAAGCTGGCCACTGGCAAATCCATACGTTTTATTCAATATGATCATAACGCCACCAACAGTAGCCGCCGATACCAGCGTACCCAGAAACTTCCAAGTCTGCTGTTTGGCAGGAGTCGTACCCAACCAATAACCAATCTTCAAGTCGGTAATAAAACTGCCAGACATCGAAAGAGCGGTACAAACGACACCTCCCATAATGAGAGCAGCCAACATACCGGCAGGTCCTTTTAATCCTACAGCCACCATCACTACAGAAGCCAAGATCAACGTCATCAACGTCATACCCGATACAGGATTAGAACCGACAATGGCAATAGCATTGGCAGCAACTGTTGTGAAAAGGAAGGCAATAATAGTAACCAACAAGATTCCTGCAATAGTAAAAAGCAGATTACCGCCCATCACACCGAAATAAAAGAATGCCAACACCAATAGTATTGTGACAACAGAACCTACTGCGATAATCTTCATCGACAGATCGCGATTGGTACGTTGCACATGCTGAAGCGAAGCTCCCTTGCCTTTCATCTCTTTTGCGGCAAGTCCCACTGCATCGCGAATAATACTCCACGACTTAATGATACCTATTATACCGGCCATAGCTATACCGCCAATGCCGATACTCTTACCATAATATTTGAATATAGCCTCGGGACTCATCGAACCGACAGTCTGAGTGATACTCGGATCCCAAAGATTCAATACTGTATTATGAAAAGCAAGCGACATACCCGGTACAATGACCCACCATACGCTAAGCGAGCCAATAACAATGATTAATGCATATTTAAGTCCGACGATGTAACCAAGTCCAACTACGGCCGCGCCGGTATTGACTTTGAATACCAACTTAGCTTTGTCGGCAACCAACGAACCCCACTCGCAAACCCGAGTAGTAAAACACTCGTTCCACCAACCGAAAGTTGCCACTATAAAATCGTAAAGTCCACCTACAAGTCCCGCTATAAGTAACGGCTTTGCCTGATTGCCCCCTTTGGCACCCGAGACCAAAACCTGTGTGGTTGCAGTAGCTTCGGGGAAAGGATATTTGCCATGCATATCGCTGACAAAGTATTTTCTAAATGGTATCAAAAACAAAATACCTAATATGCCCCCCAATGCGGAACTTAGGAATACCTGTATAAATGAGGTAGTCATATCCGGATATTTTGCCTGCAAAATATAAATGGCAGGTAAAGTAAAGATAGCACCTGCCACTACCGCACCCGAGCAGGCGCCGATACTTTGGATAATGACATTTTCGCCTAAAGAATTCTTTCGTTTAGCGGCGCCCGAAACGCCAACAGCTATAATAGCGATAGGAATTGCAGCCTCGAATACCTGACCCACTTTCAATCCCAAATATGCAGCGGCAGCCGAAAACAACACTGCCATACAAATGCCCCAGGCAACAGACCAAAGATTCACTTCCGGATAGTTCTTACCGGGTTCCATTATCGGGTGATAAGCTTCACCGGGTTTCAACTCACGAAACGCATTATCGGGTAGTCCCACTGCCTTTTTCTCATCTTCCATAATATTTCTTTTTAGTTATGTTGGGTTATTAAATAGTTTGCAATCAAACGAAAAAAGAATCCTGTCGTTATTCTTCGTAGTCGGTTTTGTCTTCAATGCCGGCTTCGCGAAGGGCTTCTTTGCGCTCTACACAAGTGCCGCATTTGCCACAATGTTTATCACGACCTTTGTAGCACGACCACGTTTCGGCATAATTAATTTCCAAGAGTTTGCCATGTTTTGCTATTTCGGTCTTAGTAATGCTTGTATAAGGGGCTTCCAATGTGATATGCTTGAAAGTTCCTCGAACCATTGCTTCGTTCATCGCATCGATAAATGATGTACGACAATCGGGATAGATGGCATGATCGCCAAAATGATTGGCAATCATCACCTTCTGCAAGCCATTACTCTCGGCTATGCCGCAGGCGATGGAAAGCATGATGCCATTGCGAAAAGGTACGACGGTAGAACGCATGTTCTCACTCGAGTAATGTCCTTCGGGGATGGCATCCGCTCCCGAGAGCAAAGAACTTTTAAAATAATCGTGCATAAACTGAAGCGGAATCACCACGTGTTTAATGCCCAACCGCTGGCAATGTAACTGAGCAAAAGGAATTTCTTTTGCATTATGGTTGGCGCCGTAATCAAAAGATAAAGCAAGGGCTATATCGTCCAAATATTCATACAACATAGTGACACTGTCCATGCCGCCACTTAATATTAATAACGAATCTTTTTTCATAGAGTGCAAAGATAATGCATGCCTAAGAGAATTGAAAATAAATTCATTTATTTTTATTGCCGGCCGAAGGCAGTGACACCATATTAATAGCCTAATTAGTACTAAAATTACTGAAAAGCTTACCCCGCTATCAATTTTAATCATTAATTTCGCTCAGTTAAAATATTGATAACAATAAATAAAAACAGAACAAAATGAAAAAGTTGATATTAAGTATTGCACTTATGATATTTACGTATTGCGGGATTTCGGCACAAGAAAGTAATCATTCTCCCAAAGAGTCTCCGCTCGAAATAGTGAAAAAGACATACCCATCGGCAACAAAGATCGTCAAGATCAACGACATATGGAACAAGGCCGTAGATAGTAAAGGTAAATTGTTGGGATATGTATTCAACAGTAGCGAATACGGAAAGGAAATTCGCGGATTCAAGGGACCAGTTCCGATATTGATCATTACCGACAAGAATCAAAAAATACGCAAAGTGACAGCCTTCAATAACAACGAAACACCTAAATACCTAAGCAAAGTAGCAGCCGAAGGATTGTTTAATAAGTGGAATGGAAAGAGCATTCAGAAGGCAAAAGACGAAAAAGTGGACGGAGTAACGGGAGCAACATTTTCGAGCCGTGCAATCATTAAAAACGTTCAACTGATAAGCAAAAAGGCGAAAGAAAATAAAATAAAATAGACGCAAACCATTTCGCGTTGAACAAAGAAACCAGAATAAAAAAGAAGAGATCGTTGAAAAACGATCTCTTCTTTTTTATTTTTCTTATCAATTATTTTGCAGCCTTCTTAGCTCTCGCCTTAGGCGCTTTCTTTTCTTCCGTTACGGCCTCTTCCTTTGGCTCTTCTGCAACAACCTCGGGTTCTTCTTCTTTCTGAGGTGATGTCTCGTCATGAAAATCGGTAATGCCATTGTTGATAAGTAAATTATACCACTGAATAATTTTCCTTATGTCGGACGGATAAACACGATCATGATCAAAATTGGGAAGAATGCTTTCCAGAAATCCTTCAAGCTCAGCTTTCGAAGCCTTTTTATAATCGATTTCGATAAGAGCAGCATTCTGTTTAACTTTGATTTCTTCGAGAAGATTACTCAACGGTTTATCATCTCCATCGGTATAAATGGCAATATCGCCTAAAGAAACAACCTTTTCATGATCATAGACAGGCATACGTTTTTTGTCGATAATAGACTCTATGATAAGCATGCTTTTACTACGCGAAACAAGCTTATACAAACCGGATTTTCCGGATACAGATAAAATATTCTTTATCATAAGATTTCGTATATTTTTTAAAATTCGAGCTTCAAAGATAGTACAAGGCAATCGAAATAACAAAAATAAGTTTGATTATTTTTCTATCGACAAAAAGATAAATCTTCATTTATAAGCAGGTATCGCAAGCTTCATCGACTTTAGTATCAACAAATTGATGTATGGCTATCATGCAAAATAATAGTCGTTGCCTATTCCGATCTATCATCAATGAGCTCTTATCTCAAACGCCACCGAACGGCAACAAATGATAACAACATCCCATAGTATACACATGGACATTAGCCCGTCTCATACGTTCAATAAAGGCCTTTCGTCCAATTCTTCCGTTACTTTCATTCGTTTTCTGCGCAGCATACAATCATATGGTGGGCAGAAAACAATTGTATGCTGCGCATCATATGATTGTATGCTGCGCAGAAAACGAATGAATCGTAAGTACAAAAACAATGATACTACAAGACGAAAAGATCGGATCCTCACTTACAGAAAGATGAGAGATACATTCGTTTCTGTACCGGCGAAACAGTGCTTAAGGCAAAGTCTACGTCAGGGCATCATCCCAGATGAAATTAATTGGGACGTAATGAAAGATATACCGTGCTTTATTGTTTATTAATTCGTACCTTTGCATCCAACATCGAGAATATAAGAATAAAACATTAACGAAGATAAGCATGGAAACATCCGCAATCAGATTTCCCGAAAACGTATTGATAATAGATGTCTATTTTTTGAATACGCTCATTGCAGACATGGAAAAATATTATAAAGAAAAATTGCAACGTCCGATAGAAAATGTCAACATACCCTATCTGTTGGACTATCTGATGCTCGATATGGGAGTGAGAGGCAAAGAAAACAAATGTCTGGTTATTTGGGTGTACGATGCTCATTCAGAGAAACTGGCTCTTGCCAATCCCAATGATATAGCTGCCGAATTGAATGGTAAAGGTTTTGACGACAACATCGGCTTTTTCGAAATGATCGGTGCGCCATGCAAAGATTTGGTAACAAGAAAAGAGTTGGCTTTGAACATTTTGGAATTGACCAAAGAGTCGAAAGAGATAAAGAGGCTGGGAGTATTGCCCGAAGTATCGTCATACGATGAAGAAGTGCATGCTCTATTGAGCGAAATGAAAGACAAAGAAACTCATACGTTTGTATTGGATCCTACACAGTATACGCAGACAGAAAATTCAAAAGCTGCATCGGCATTATTTCCTATATTGGCTGGGATGGGTATTCAAGGTAACGAACTGTAACGGCTAGGCAAATATAGACAATAAAAAAGGTGTACCGCTGTACACCAACCTTGTTAACCTTAAATCTAATACTATGAAAAAACAGTAGCAAATATAGAGGTTATTTCAAAAACAACAAATCATTGCAATAGAAAAATAGAGAGAACTAACATTTATTAATTAACAAGTAGAAAGAACTGATATTTTTTTAGATATTTGCACAATTAAATTCAAATAAAAATGGATACTAATATAGAAATCAAAGAAGACGCACTGAAAATAGCAGCACAAGAAAACATGCTCGCATTCATCAAAGTGTTTACCAACAAATATCGCGAAACGATAGGAGGAGAGCCGTCTGCGGAAAACATGCAACTGCTAACTGGCAATCAGCACACGTTGCTTGCATACGATATACTGAGAGAAGAGGTACTCATCGGGGGATTCTGCCAACTGATTCAGAATGGATACGGCAGTTACGTGTTCGACAATCCTTTTGCCAAAGCAATGAGGTTGTGGGGAGCACCCGAGTTCAGTAAAATGGTATATAAGGCTAAAAAGATATATGATGCCCATCGGGAAGATTTGGAAAAAGAGAGAACCGAAGAAGAATTCATGGGCATGTACGAAGAATATGAAACCTTCGATGATTTGGATGAGACTTTTATTGAAGAAGAAGAAGAGATAACCACGTTAATAGCGCATTATGTAGACAAACATATTGAAGATTTTGCAAAAATAGTTAAGTAGTGCATGCAGTATTTTATTTTGTGTTGCATTTCTATAAAAAGAACGCAGAAATTTATATATTTGTCGAATAAAATAAAATTTGAATTATGAAAAGGATTAAAATTTGGTCATTAGTATTGCTATCAACATTAGTGTTGGGACTAACCTCGTGCTTGAATAGTAGTAGCGATTCGAACGGCACTCAGATGGGAATTGTTAAAGTAGAAACTTACCTAGGTAATACATCTTTCAAAACAAATAAAGGTATCTCATACTCCCCGACCCCTACTTCTTTAGCAGCTGTTCAAAGCAAGAATAAATTCAATGCAACATCGGGTTTAGCTTTTATCGCATATACCGAAGTAACGACACAAGCATCGAGCGATAAAAATACAATAGAACTAAGCTATGCTGTAAGCTTGGATGGTAAATCGATCTCCACCACAAGAGGTGCGGTTAATGATTCTATTCAAAAAGTCACTCAATCGCCTTTAATCAGTTTAGACCAACTTAGTGCTTCCTCCGAAGATAAGTTCACTCTTTACGATTCTTCCAATGAGAATCTATTGATAGGAGCCAATTATTACTTCTCTACTCCGAATCACTATTTCTCGTTGGTATTCTATCCGGATGAAGTAACGGCTGGAGCTACAACGATGGATGTATATCTCAGCCATCACACTTCCGACAAAAATGCCACCTTTACTTCCGCATATTATGTAGGTACTTATCCGTCTCTCTATTACCATTCGTTCAATATACTCGACATGGTTTCTCTATTTACGGGGAAAGCCGGAAATGCTCCTACAAAGATAGCACTACATACAAATATCAACGAAACGGGTACAACACTTCCTACGACGGGAACGACATATACCATTAATTATACCAAAACAACTAATTAACAAATTTGCAGTACAAAAATATATTTAAGCTAGTATTTTCATTAATATCTTCCCCTGCCAAAGCATGGGAAGATATTTCTGTTAATCAGGATAGCCAAAAGGTCATTGTAGACTACGTCTATCCGATGATAGGTTTCTGCGGCATTGCATGGCTTATCGGTTCCATCTATCGACGTGGTTGGAACACACCATTATCATTTCAATTGAGTATGGTAGATTGTTGTGGAATAGCTATCGCATTGTTTGGCGGTTTTTTCTTGGCCGCCTACATTGTCAATAAATACCTGTTGCGCCAATTCAGAATAGAGAGAAGCCCGCAACAGGTTTTGGTATTTATCGGCTACTCGATGACAATGGTTTTTATAGCCGATATGATTACCGGAATATTGCCTTCCATGCAACCTATAGGAATTATGATACAGCTCTATACACTATATATCGTATACGTAGGTAGTACTCCAATGATGAAAGTAGAAGCTTCGTTCAAAATGCCATTTACAATCGCTTTTTCTATCATAATCATCGGTTGCCCAATGCTTATAGAATTTATATATCAAAATTTAGTCACTATATTCAATTAGCTTATGAATCTAAATAATGTCAATATAAAGAACAAAAAAGCATCGTTTGACTACGAGTTTATAGATACCTATACAACAGGCATTGTGCTTACCGGAACAGAAATAAAATCCATCCGACTGGGTAAGGCAAGCCTGGTAGATACTTATTGTATCTTTGATAAAGGAGAAATGTGGATAAAGAACATGAATATCACTCCTTATTTTTATGGAAGCTACAACAACCATCCGGCCCGCCACGACCGCAAATTATTGCTTACCAAAAAGGAACTGCGCAAACTACAACGAGGAGTAACAGAGACAGGAAATACGATCATTCCCATACGGCTCTTCATCAACGAAAAAGGACTGGCAAAAGTCGTTATCGCACTGGCAAAGGGTAAGAAAGAATATGATAAACGCCAAACTCTTCGTGAGAAAGACGACAAACGCGAAATGGATAGAATGTTTAAGAAATAGCTAAAGAAAAAACAAGAAAGAAATGAATTCTATACAGCAACTTACTAAAGAACGTATCCTGATACTCGACGGAGCAATGGGTACGATGATACAACACTACGGACTACTTGAAGAAGATTTTAGAGGAGAACGGTTCAAAGATCATATCGGACAACTAAAGGGAAACAACGATATGCTCTGTTTGACACGTCCGGACGTCATTCGAGAAATTCATCGAAAATATCTGGAAGCCGGAGCCGATTTAATCGAAACAAATTCTTTTAACGCCAACGCCGTATCACAATCGGACTATCATGCCGAAGATTTAGTAAAAGAGCTGAATATTGCCGCAGCACAATTGGCACGTTCTGTGGCCGACGAATATACTAAAAAGACACCTCAAAAGCCAAGGTTTGTATTAGGTTCTATCGGGCCTACAAATAAGGCTTGTTCCATGAGTCCCGACGTAAATAATCCTTCGGCACGTTCTATTACGTTTGACGAACTAGCCGACGTATATAACGAACAGATATCTGCTTTGCTGGAAGGAGGAGTGGATGGACTGCTTATCGAAACAATTTTTGATACGCTAAATGCCAAAGCCGCAATATACGCCGCCAATAAAGCGATGAAGAAACAAAACAGACTTGTTCCTTTGATGCTATCGGTGACACTCTCTGACAAAGGTGGGCGCACACTTTCGGGACAAACACTCGGTGCATTCCTCGCTTCGGTACAAGATATGGGTATTTTCTCTGTTGGACTGAACTGCTCCTTTGGAGCTAAAGACATGAAACCATATCTAGAAGAATTGGCAGCTCATGCCCCTTATTACATCAGTGCCTATCCCAATGCAGGACTTCCCAATCAGTTGGGCCAATACGACCAAACTCCGGAAATGATGGCTTCTGAAATCAAAGAATTTATTTCGGAAGGATTGATCAATATAGTAGGAGGTTGTTGTGGTACAACCGATGCTTTTATTGCTCGTTATTCGGAATTGGTAGAAGGTGCCGTACCACACGTTCCGGTAGCAAAGCCCGAATGCCTGTGGCTTTCCGGACTTGAGCTATTGGAAGTAAAGAAAGAAAATAACTTTGTGAACATAGGCGAACGATGCAACGTGGCAGGTTCGAAGAAGTTCTTGCGCCTCGTTAAAGAGAAAAATTACGAGGAAGCCCTTTCCATAGCCCGCAAGCAAGTGGAGGACGGCGCGCAAATTATAGATGTCAATATGGACGACGGACTATTGGAGACGAAAGAGGAGATGATCAACTTTCTGAATCTAATCGTATCGGAACCGGAGATATCTAAAGTACCTGTCATGATAGACTCCTCGAAATGGGATGTGATCGAAGCCGGACTGAAGTGTCTGCAAGGCAAATGTATTGTTAATTCCATCTCATTGAAAGAAGGAGAAGAAATGTTTCTGGCACATGCTCGAACCATTCAGGAACTTGGCGCGGCAACAGTTGTCATGGCATTTGACGAACAAGGACAGGCAAGCAGTTATGAAAGAAAAATTGAAGTATGCCAAAGAGCTTATAATCTACTTCGAGAGAAACTTGACTTCAACCCACAGAATATTATATTCGATCCGAATGTGCTATCTGTAGCAACAGGCATGGAAGAACATAACAACTATGCGGTAGACTTCATTGAAGCAGCCGAGTGGATTCGGAAGAATCTTCCAGGTGCGCATGTAAGTGGAGGTGTCAGCAACTTGTCTTTTTCTTTTAGAGGAAACAACTACATCAGAGAGGCTATGCATGCTGCATTCCTTTATTACGCCATCCAAAAAGGAATGGATATGGGTATTGTCAACCCAGCTTCCGCTATTCTCTATTCGGATATACCGGCAGATGTATTGACTTGTATCGAAGATGTCGTTCTAAATAGGCATCCGGATGCATCGGAACGTCTCATCAGTATGGCAGAAACACTTAAAGACAAAGAAACAGGACATACAGAAGAAAGTAGCCAGAAAATATTATGGCGTTCGGGATCAATAGAAGAAAGGTTGCAACATGCTTTGGTAAAAGGTATCGGAGATTATCTTGACGAAGATCTGGAAGAAGCATTGAAAAAATATGATAAGGCGGTCGACATTATCGAAGGTCCTCTAATGAAAGGAATGAATGAGGTAGGAGAGTTGTTCGGTGAAGGAAAAATGTTTTTGCCACAAGTGGTGAAGACGGCTCGAACAATGAAGAAGGCAGTAGCAATACTGCAACCGATCATCGAAGAGCAAAAGACTAGTACCAAAACGGCTGGAAAAATGTTGTTGGCAACTGTAAAGGGAGATGTACACGATATAGGCAAGAACATTGTTTCGGTAGTAATGTCGTGCAACGGTTTCGAAGTGATTGATCTGGGTATCATGGTGCCGGCCGAAACAATTGTACAGAAAGCAATAGAAGAAAAGGTCGATATGATAGGACTTAGTGGCTTGATAACACCATCGCTCGATGAAATGGTTCATGTAGCCATTGAATTGCAAAAGGCAGGACTTGACTTACCACTGATAATAGGAGGCGCTACCACATCCAAATTGCATACCGCACTGAAAATTGCTCCTGTCTATAAAGCCTCGGTTGCTTATGTACGAGATGCTTCGCAAGTAGCTCCGGTAGCTTCGCAACTCATCAATCCGACATTGAAAGATGAATATCGCAAAAAACTCTATTCAGAATATGAAACGCTATGCAATGAGCATTCGGAAAAGACAATCCGTACCACTCCATTGGATGAAGCGCGCAAAAACAAATTGAATCTGTTCTAAAAACGAGCAGATTCAATTCATTTTCATTGTCATAACTACAGGATTATGGTCGCTGTGAAAATCAATATGCGGAGAATAATAATCTAATGCCTTCCAATGAGCTGACGTCATAATATAATCGATACGAAACAGATGTTTCAGATAACGGAAAGTATACATATATCCTCTGCCAGCCAAACAAAAACCATCTTTAAGTTCATTACCTAAAATAGTGTGATAGCTGTAAGAAGAGGGAAGAGAATTGAAATCGCCGCAAAGAATCACCGGATAAGGACTTTCTTTTATCTTGTCATGAATATACTCCGCTTGCTCTGCGCGCATCACATAAGATTCTTCCATCTCATGTAGCATAAAAAATGTATGATAGAAAGTTCCGGAGATAAAATTAAAATGTTTCACCGACTCTTTTATCTTTGTCATGTTGGAAGACACGTTTGTTGTTTGCAAATGCAAATTAAAAAGGCGTATCATCTTGCCATTCATGTCAATATCGCACCATAAGGCACAGTTTGGAGTATCCTTAAACGTCATTAATAAACTATTTCCGATGGGATATTTGCTGAATACGGCGAGTTGCAAACAATTATGTCCGGCAGGCGATATGGGCACATAATGATAGGGCCATTTTTTGAATGCCTGATAAATACTATCGATAGGGAAGCTCTTTGATCCAAAGCCGAATTCTTGAAAACAGAGCACATCCACTCCGTTTTTATTCATATAGTTGGCCAAATCTTTTGTAGCTGCAGCTGTCCATTCTTTCCCAAAAGAATCGGCATTGAAAGTCGCAACTTTCAGCACGTTCACCAATTGCTGCCCGGGCGATGATGAAAAGCGGAAAATACGTTCCAAATATTGATAATTGCAGGCAATAGCCAATATCGGCACAACAAACCACACTCTCAATCTCAGTATCCAATATAGCATTAACAAAATATTGCCGATCAGCAAAAAGGACAGAGAAAGACCAATAAAAGGTAGAATAAATGATTTACTTGGCGAAATATATTGTGCAAAAACAGCAGCAAGCGTAATACCTGCCAAAAAGAGAGTAAACGCAATCATATTGCAATATAAGAATTTTGAAACCGCCTTTCGACCCATCTAATCCAAGTATTTGCATATCATATCCAACAATATTTGTTTGGTAACCGGTTTAACCAGAAAATCGATACATCCGGCTTCGGCCGCACGCTCTTTATCTTCAGCAAAAGCATAAGCGCTTTGCATTATTACAGGAGTCTCCGGTGATAAACTGTGAATAATCTTTGCTGCCTCAAGACCATCCATATTGGGCATTTTACAATCCATTAATATCAAATCAGGCTTTTGCTTTTTAAAAATATCAACCGCCTCGACTCCATCGTGCGCCCGCATAACATTAAAATCATTTTTCAAATATATTTCTAATAGCAAATAATTAATATCAACATCATCAGCTACAAGTATCGTTTTCATATCTATCTAATTTTTATTAAATTACCTTGTTTACCTTTTACTATCATTTCGATTCTATTTTGGAAGAATAAAAACGAATTTAGAACCTACTCCTTCTGTAGATTGAGCAATAATATTTCCTCCCATTAGATGAACAAGAGCATAGCAAATAGTCAATTCTAATTCCGAACCATCATTACCATAATTGTACTTTGTGAAAAGACTGAATACCTCTTTTCCGTCGTTCATAAGGCCTTTACCGCTATCTTTGACATAACATTCGACATAATCTCCTTTATCGACATATCCAAACCATACATTTCCCTCTTTTTCAATAAACCTACATGATGTTTTGATCAGTATCATGAATATCTGAATCACATATTTCTCATCCAAACATATGGTAATATCTTTATTTGATGATTCAAACATCACTGTGACCAATGGTGGAATTTTCCCATCAATATAGTCATATACCTGATGGCACAAATTATTGAGAGAAATATCTACCATAGTCAACTTTACTTCTCCAGACTCAATTCTAGACAACAATAATATATCTTCAATAAATTTAAGCAACCGCTTCGTACTTTGGTCAATAATTTTATAGTATATTTTACGTTGCTTTTGATCATCACATTCGGCCATAATATCTGAGAATCCGACTATGGCATTAAGAGGAGTACGTATTTCATGACTGATGTTGGCAAGAAATATTGTTTTCAACCTATCCGATTCTTCGGCCTTCTGTTTGGCATCAACTAACTTGCGCTTCATTATTTCAAGTTGAGTGATATTCCATTTGATGCTCAATATCATAGGTGAAAAATTCGGATCATCTATTTTCAACTTTAATATATCATAGTATTGGAGTTCGCCATCGGCATCAATATTTTGAGTTATGCGATGCAGCGGCTCTCCGGTTTCATTTATATTGATATCCTCTTTGCGAATACGCCAGGCTTCCTCTTTAGGGAAAATATCAAAGTCGCTTATCCGTACAGCAGACATTAAATCTTTCTGTAATCGACTTTCATCTTCATTAATACTGTTACGATAAATAAAACGAAAACCGTCATTCACGTCTTTTATCGAAATAGAAGCGGGTATATTATTGAAGAGAGTATACATCAATTGATTGTAACGTTTCATCTCCGACTCGTAACGTACTTGTTGAGTAATGTCATAAGCAAATGCCCAATAGCTATAAGTTCCGTTATCCTCGGTCATCTTATAAAATTTACCACCATAAATGACCGGTTCCGAATCCTTGTCAATTTGTTGGTTATGGTAAGAGAAGTTCATCTCCACTCTAGTCTGCATACTTTGAACCCGCTCATCCCAAACATCCTTATTAGGAGCAAAACCATATCCGGTATTATATATCTTGTATTTCGACACATCTTCGTCAATGCCTATGCCATGAACCTGCCGAAAGATTTGATTGGCGAATTTCAAAGTTCCGTCTGGAAAGACACCGAATATCGATTCATTAGCATTAAATATGACATGAGTCAACATGCTGATATCATTACGACGTTTATGCATTTCGGTCACATCCTGAACAATGCCTTCTATCTTTCTTGAATGTTTGTATTGTTTATCCTTTTCGCTATATATACATTTCACCGACATATAATAGATCTTCTGCATCACGCTAATGCGATACGATATTCTCTGTTTATAAGGATGCCTTAATATTTTCCCAACCCATATACGCATTTTTTCCCTGTCTTCGGGAATAATAAAATGCTCCATATAATAATCTAACGAAATAGGCGGCATTTTTCTCTCTTCGGAATTCTCGCCACAAAAGCCGGTATAATCTATCATATTTGTTTCAATATTCAGAGACCATTTACCTATTTTGGCAATATTTTGTATCTCCTGCATCTCTTCGTATGCCTGAGTAAGTTTAAACTTAATGTTCTCACGATTAGTGATATCAGTATAGCGACAAAGAACATTTCCCTCAAAAGGCATTAACCTGCACTCACCATAGTAGGTCGTATCATTAAGAGGCAAACGAAAGCTGTTATTAATCGTCTTATTATTGATCAACACATCTTGAAAATCAACGATAAGTTTGTGATAGGTATGGCTTGGCAACAACGAAAGAATATTCTTACCGAGAATGACATCTTCTTGCAGAAACCACAAATCGGTATGCGAACAAATATCCAAGCAGACTCCTTCAGCCGAAATCAACATTAATGTTTCGGATGTGAGGTCCATTATTTGCTTCAAATAGCTTATGTCGTGCAATATTCTTTCCATATCTACGATATATTATGCCGACCGCTTTTTGTCCATATACCGTCTCCTTTATATTTCAATAAATAGACAATGCCTTTAAAAACATTGATATTCATAAACAAAAAGTAATATGGAATGAAAAAGATCTTAGCTTTCAATTGACGTTGTTGGTATATATATCCTACCAATCCCATAATATAAAATAGGATTTGCAATACAAAAAGACTATTATATAGCACAGACGAGAACGAGCGTTCGATTATCAAAATCATATTGAGAGGCAATAGAGCAAACAGAAGAAATGGAGTAACAGACCAACGAAGAACCCGATGCGAAATATACTGAAAAGCAAATATTCCATACCTAAAGGGATTTAACAACGACCTGAGTCGCCCTATAGATTGCAATCCTCCGGCAGCAATACGTACCTTACGTTTTTCTTCTTCTTCAATATTGGCCGAACCGCCTTCCATGGCATAAGCCTTCTTACAATAAGCGATCTTATAACCATCCATCACAATACGAAGTGAAAGAACAAAATCGTCAAGCAAAGTATCACTTTCAACTTCGCGATATAATTCCCTGCGTAGTGCAAAAAGTTCACCCGCAGCACCTACCGTAGAATATAATTGATCATCTAAAGCTTTCAATGCCGACTCATATTTCCAATATATACCTTCACCGCCTTGTGCCGCACTTTGCCTATCTGAAGGAGCAATACGCTTTTCGCCCGCCACGCATCCGACTTTTGGGTCACCAAAACATTTGATAATTTCTTTAACAGCCTCTTTATTGAGAGTTGTATTTGCATCGGTAAATATAACCAAAGGCGTCTTTACCTGTTGCATTCCGCGATTCATCGCATACATTTTGCCTCTGCGTTCGGGTTCAAAGGATACAATAGCATCTTCCCATTTAGACAGTTTTTGATTCGTGGCGTCATCAGATCCATCTGTCACCCATAAAATATGTAGTTTCTCTTTCGGATAATCGAGCAGACGACAATTTAGCATTTTATCATCTACAACAGCTTCTTCATTGTAAGCTGTAATAAATAAAGTTACATCAGGATACTCAGGCACAACGGAGCAGTCTTTTGGTTTAGCAAATAGTTGCTTGAGTTTTACAAGAACATACAACAACAATCCATATCCCAAAAAGGTATATAAGACTATAACCAAGAACATCCAGAATATTATTGAAATAACACTCATCAAAAACTTTTTTTATTAGCACAAATATAAACAATAATGTTTGATTTGAAAACAAAAATAAACTTTTTATTAAGAATACGTTTTTATAAATAGTTTGCCAATAAAATATATCTTTGTAGCGAGATTACTCTCACAAAAAAAGAATGCTAACTGAAGCAGTATTTTAATGAATATTGCATTTAATGGAAAGAATAGGAAGCAACAGAATGGAAGAACAAGCGCTGTCGGATTTTTGCAGGCAGGGGAATAATACAGCAAGGAAAGAGCTGTATGATAGGTATGCAGACCGATTATTTGGCTTGTGCTTGCGTTATGTATCCGATCGCGATACGGCTTATGATATCTTTCAGGATGGTTTACTTAAGATATATCAATCATTTGATAAATTTGTTTGGCGTGGCGAAGGTTCGTTAAGAGCATGGTTAGAGCGAGTGATGATTAACGAGGCGCTGCAATATTTAAGGCGCAACAAAAACATAATAGATAGTGGCATCCCAATAGAAGAAATTAGTGATGTTTACGATATACCCGATGCAGAAAAAGTGGAACGTATTCCCGAAAAAGTGCTGATGAAATTTATAGCAGAATTGCCCGAAGGATACCGTACAGTATTTAATCTTTTTGCCATTGAAGGGAAATCACATCGCCAAATAGCTGAAATACTCGGTATTAATGAAAAATCCTCTGCATCACAATTTTATAGAGCAAAGGTAACACTGGCCAAACGCATTAATGAATGGATGAAGACAAATGGATGAGAATATGAACAAAAAAATGGAACAAGAAGATTGGCTGAATACGTTGCAACAGAAGATGCGCAACTATAAAGAGCCGATTGATGATACGATTTGGAAACATATCGAAGAGAAGCTGCCTGTTGTTCATACGCAGCATACCATAGCCAACAGAAGATTTGGCTATGCCATTGCTGCTGCTATTGTCGTATTAATAGGATTATCGGTTTTCTTTAGTTTGATTTATACTCCGATAACCGAGAAATTTGTATATAATACGACATCGACTAAAACAACAAACCAAACAATTAACAGAAAGAATAGTGTTGCTGACAAAATCATAGCACAAACAGTCATAGACGGTAGCACAACAAAAACAAAGTCTACTTCTTCGGCACATTATAAGTTGCGCAATCAGATGGGATATTCACAATCAGTTCTCCCTGAAAAAACGGATTCTTCGACCCCAAAGGAAGTGAATGAAGAGACTAAAACAGAAGCACCTCAAAAAACAGTTGATGAAACAATTCATAAAAATAAAGAGAAAAAGAACTTAAACGACACAGATAAACGTGCAGGTAAAGAAACCAAAAAGCGTCGTTTGCCAGAGATGGTAACGGCATCTGCGGCAGAGTCTCATACTTCCCAACCTTGGAGCATCGGTTTATCTGTAGGAAGTGGAGGAATTCAAAATAATACAAATGGTGGCGATATGGCAGCATCTAACGATCCCGAAGGCTTAAGGATGTTAAATTGCGAATACGCCTATTATAAAGCGACCGATACAAATTACTCCAACTATTCCTTCCACCATCATCAACCTATTAGTTTTGGACTGACTGTATGCAAATCGCTCGACAAAAGTTTTTCAGTCGAATCGGGACTTGTATTCACCATGCTCATTTCGGATGTAGATGCTTATGACAAAAAGCAACAATTATATTATATCGGTATTCCTATAAAAGGCAATTGGAACTTTTACAAGCAAAAACAAGTCCAATTATATCTTACAGCAGGCGCTATGGGTGAAAAATGTTTTTATGCCCGCTTAGGTGGTAAAAAACTAAAACTCAACGCCATTCAATTTTCAATAAACGGAGGTGCAGGCATTGCCTATAACTTAACAAATCACTTAAGTATTTATGGAGAGGGTGGAGTGGCATATTTCTTTGATGACGGAAGTTTTGTACAAAGTATCAGAAAAGAAAGGCCATGTAATATGAATCTTCAGGCAGGGCTAAGATTGACATACTAAATTATTAAACTATTAGGGTTTGGACAACATTATTTGATGATGATGTCTAAACCCTTCTTTTTTCTGCTTAATTCATTATTCTAATCGAACTTTATAAATAAGATTCGCCATTGCACTGCAAAAGGATTACATGTATCAATACTAAAGTACCTTTATACAATTCGGATCTATATCTTACGAACCAAATTTAAATAATAAGAGGGCTGAATTCATAAACAAATTCAACCCTCCTTATAAATATTAAGAACTCTTGCCCAACATCAGTTGTGCGTATAAGTACGAATTATAATACAGAAACTTTCATATTAATGTCTTCTATCGGTCTATCGCGTCCATCTGTCTTCACTTTCTCAATGGCATCAATAATTTCCAATCCTTCAATTACTTCACCATATACCGTATATTCATTATCCAAAAAAGGAGCACCGCCAACAGTTGTATATGTTTCTGTTTGTTCGGGGGTGAATTTAAATGGTTGTTCGGTAGCTACAATTTGCTTTGCTTGTTCAATGAGTTCTTCTTGCAGCGCCATTAAACCCTTCTGATTGCGGGCTAACCGATATTCTTTGATTGTATCTATATTTTTATTAACCAATTGTTCAAAAACGACATTCTCCCTGCCCATATTAATACTTTGTTCAAGTTTATTAAGTGCGGCGGGTTTATAGACCTTTCCTGTGACAACATAAAACTGGCATCCGCTAGATTCCTTCTTTGGATTAACCTGATCACTTAACCGAGCAGCAGCGAGAGCGCCTTTTTTGTGGTAATGAGCCGGTACAATTTCGGCGGGAAGAGTATAACCCGCATCGCCCGATCCCAGGCTTTTCCCAGCAGGTGCATTCTTTGAATCAGGATCGCCTCCTTGAATCATAAACTCTTTTATAATGCGATGAAACAAAGTCCCGTCATAAAAACCTTTTCCTGCCAATTCCAATATATTATCACGGTGACGAGGTGTATCGTCATAAAGTTTGATTTTGATATTTCCTAACGTTGTTTCTATTAATATCTGCGATTCTTTTTCTTTCATATAAATATTATTTATCTGTTGGTTCATTTACTTTTTGGGAGAAGCATTTGCACGGCGTGCCATCTCGAACAATTGAGGATCAATATGACAATAGCCGGTAGGATTATTAATCAAATAGTCTTGATGAAATTCTTCTGCAAGATAAAAGTTTTGTAAATGCATGACCTCTACTACTATAGGATCAATATATTGTTTTGCAACTTCCTCCATCATCGTTTCGATAACAGGTAAATCTTCTGCACAAACATAATAAATACCTGTTCGGTACTGATTACCGCTATCACCTCCCTGACGCTCCACCGAAGTGGGATCTATCGCTTTGAAATAAAGCTCCAATAAAAGACTTAAAGATAGAACTTGCGGATCATAAAAGACATGAACTGTTTCTGCATATCCGGTATCATCATCACACACTTGGCGATAAGTAGGATTAGGTGTTCGCCCATTTGCATAACCAACTTCTGTCTTCTCTACGCCATTGATTTGTTTCAAGAAATGTTCCATTCCCCAGAAACATCCTCCTGCTAAATAAAGCTCTGCTAGCTGATTCATCTCTTGTTTGATTTATTTTTTACTATTTGCTTAAATGACTAACAGTAAATAGAAGATTAAGTCCGTCATCTATTTCTGCCATTATTCAATCTTATGTATAAAAACAAAAAATCTGCATTGCAAGTTCAGATTAACAATGCAGATTATATTATTAATTATATAAGCCCTTACGTACGATTCCTACTTTTTGGGAGTCATTTCGCCTTCAATATAAAGACGAATAATTTCCGTTTTCCCATTAGTACGAATAGTTACCGACTTATGTATTGCTCCGAGCACTCTTCCAGTTCCATTATAAGTAATTTTTACTACAGCCGACTTGCCAGGCATTATCGGTTGTTTAGGATATTGAGGAACAGTACAACCGCATGAAGCAATAGCCTGATGGATAATCAACGGTGCATCACCAGTATTAGTGAACACAAAGTCGCAACTTACAATAGGATTGTCTTCAGAAAACTTTCCAAAATCGAATGTAGTATTCTTAAACTTAATATCTGCTTGCTTGGTTTGTGCGGCAACAAAACCAACACTCAAAACAACTAAAACAATCGATAAAACTAATTTCTTCATCATATCTTACAATTTATGATTGATCTTTTATAATTTAAATCGGATGCAAAGATAATGCATTTTCCAATGAGTCGTTAAAAAAGACTGCGAAATTGTCTTAAATCAAGTTGTTATTCACCTTATCGATATAATCGAGTACTTCTTTACGTCCCAAACGTTTCTCGGCAGAAGTAACGAAATAGGGGGGAAGTTCACTCCAACTTTCTTTCAAACGATCAAAGTATACTTGCAACTTTATCTTTTGTTGACCCGCTTTGAGTTTATCGGCTTTGGTGAAAACGATAGAAAAAGGTATTTGATGCTCACCGAGCCACTCCATAAAACTTAAGTCATTAGCCTGTGGCTCAATACGAATATCAATTAGCACAAATACGTTTGCCAACTGAGTACGTTTCAATAGATAATCTTCAATAATACCCTGAATCTTGACACGCTCCTTGATACTGCGTTTTGCAAAACCGTAACCGGGAAGATCTACCAGATACCAATTGTCATTAATCAAAAAATGATTAATCAATAGAGTTTTACCCGGAGTAGACGAAGTCATTGCCAACGACTGTCGACCTGTAAGCATATTTATCAGACTGGATTTGCCTACATTAGACCGCCCGATAAAAGCATACTCATTAAAGCCCGTATCAGGGCACTTTTCTACTTGAGTATTACTAATAATAAATTTTGCTGATTTGATTTCCATGTCCGAGTGTTTATTATTTATTTTTATTGGAAGAAGAGAAAAGCCACATACCTACAAAGGTAATCATACCATTCAACATTAACAACTCATAGCCAAAAGAATAATGCCACACTTTGAAAACAACAATATTGATAGCGTAGCATATCAAGGGCGAAGCAATGGCTATATATGGCACTAATCTATCACAAGTGGCTCGATGAGTAAAGAGTCCGAAAGCAAACATTCCAAGTAACGGACCGTATGTATATGAAGCGATGATATATATAGCGTCTATTACGCTTTTATCATTAATGGCATGTACCAGACAGATGCTGCCCACAAGTACTGCCGATAGTAAGAGATGCACAATGCGCCTTTTTCGGAGCGCCTGCCGTTTGGATTGATTCTCAATTTGCAACAGATCGACACAAACGATAGTGGTCATAGCTGTCAATGCCGAATCGGAATTGCTGAAAGCGGCTGCAATAATACCAATAGTAAATAATATCAGCACGCCATTGCCCAAATACCCCTGTGTGGCAAATAGTGGCAATATATCATCATTAATCGCAGGCAATGGTATTTGCATTTGGGCAGCAAGTATCAACAATAATACTCCAAGCGACAGAAACAGCAGATTCAACGGAATAAAAGCAAAACCATAACAATACATGTTCTTTTGAGCTTCGCGAAGATTACGGCAACTCAAATTCTTTTGCATCATATCCTGATCAAGTCCTGTCATCACGATAACGATAAATATGCCACTCAAAAATTGCTTCCAGAAGTTTTGAGTAGAGACCCAATCATCAAATACAAACATATGGCTATGAGGGTTGTGGTTGATAGCAGTAATAACTCCGCCAAAACTCAAGTCTAACTTTCCCATGACCATTGCAATAATGCAGATCAACGCGGCAACAAGACACAAAGTCTGCAATGTATCAGTCCACACAATGGTTTTTATACCGCTTTTATGGGTATATATCCAAACCAATGAAACCGAACCCGCAGCAATGGCCCAAAAAGGAATACCCATCGAAGCAAAAACATAAGTATGAAGTATAAGACAAACCAAATAGAGCTTAGCTGCTGTACCAAGCATTCGGGAAAGTAAAAAAAACGATGACCCGGTAAGATAGGAGCAACGTCCTAACCGCTCACCGAGATAACTGTAAATACTCGTCAAATTGAGGCGGTAATATATCGGCATTAAGACATGAGCAACAACAAGATACCCGAAAAAGAAACCGAATACCATCTGCATATAGGTCATCCCCATGTTTTTCACCATACCGGGAACAGAAACAAAGGTAACACCGGAAATTGATGCCCCGATCATACCGAAAGCAACAATATACCATGGTGAACGTTTCTCCCCACGATAAAAAGCATCATCAGAACCTTTATTCTTCCTCCCCGTCAAGAACGCTGTCAGCATGAGAAGTGAAAAATAAATCACTATAATAAGAATGATTACCATATTGACTGCAAAGATACGGCAAGCCTGATGCAGAAACAAAGAAAGAGAAGACTTTCTTCCGAAAAGTCTTCTCTTTCATCAATCATTTATGTGTATATCATGAACTAACTGTTCATTACGTGAGAGGCATTATGCCACTGTAATCAGCCGTTGGTTCTTTTTAATTTCAGCCTCAGTGATCTTTGGCATATCAATTTTTAATACACCATTCTCTACTTTAGCAGAAATCTTTTCCTTGTCAGCATCATCGGGCAATAACATGCATTGTTCAAATTGCCGATAAGAAAATTCTCGACGAAGATAGCGGCCCTTTTTATCTTTCTCACTATTATCGATTTTCTTTTCCATAGAAATAACGAGATTGTCGTCAGAATCTACATTTACCTTAAAGTCTTCTTTTGTCAATCCCGGTGCAGCAAGTTCTACTTCATAAGAATTTTCTGTTTCAAAGACGTTGATAGCGGGAGCCGTAGAATTAGCTTTCTCCATCCAATCCGTATCAAAAAAGTCATTGAAAATACTAGGTAACCAATTTTGAGTTCTTCTTACTGGTGTCAACATCATTTTAATCTCCTATTTTTAAGTTAGACATTCTGTTTATTATTGGTCTCAACTCCTTTTCGTTATTGCGACCACTTAATAAATTGCAAATGGCATGCCAACTATAAAATAAGCTATCATCCTGATATTCACTGACATAATGTCTTATTTATAAGACATTATGGATATTTCGAACTGACAAAATATCAGTTTCCTTAGCCTTGGTTATTCAGTAATTTAAAACGTAAGCGAAGTGTGCCCTCATTCCAATCGTAACTTATTATTTTAAATACGCCTACTTCTGATGTATTATCAACATGCTGTCCTATACAAGCACAGACATCATAATCACCAATCCTCACAATCCTGAGTGTCTCACTTGCGTCGTCGGGCAGTTTTGATAAATCGAGCCCTTCAATACCCAGAGCTTCATCTTTAGCTACAAATTCCTTTTTCACCGGTAGATTTAAAGCAATTATTTCATTTACTTTATCTTCTACTTGCCTTATTTCAATATCCGTAGGGCAGGATAGAAGTTGGTAGTCGCATTTACTTTTTTTTCTTTCGATATGAGCGTTGCGTGAGCGTGCACAGCCGAACATTTTCACCATAGTGGCATTCAAGAGATGTTCTGCCGTATGCATAGGAGGATATTCCTCTTTGTTATGCTCATTCAAGATAGGTTGTTGTTCCATACAAATAATTTCCGTTTGTATTATTCAAATATTAAAATTGCAATTTTATTTCTGTTTTTCTGCGGGAAGAGTCTTCTTTTGAACTTTTCTAGTCATCAAGTTTATCCCATCCATAATTTGATCATCTTTCTCTACTTCTTTGCTAATAACCCAGACAGATATAAAGTAGTCTTTATCGTATGTGGTAGTGCTAGTACTTTCCAAATTCCACCCATACTTATTTAAATAAGTCATAGCGTCAGAAGTACTTGAAAATTTAATTTTATTCCCATTCTCATCCACAATTTTGAGTAAATCAATCTCTTCTTTTCCCTCCAATTCCATAGACAGAATGGTATTGAAACAATTAGATCTCGTCCATATCTCTCTATAGACTTTATGCCTGCTCTGTGCATATAAAGAAGGAGTAGAAGCTAGGAAACAAAAACTAAAAAGCAACACACTAAATAAAATCCGTTTCATCTTTATAAATTTATTATCAAATATTCATCTTATTCCAGTAAAGATACTTTTTATTACAGCCTTTATTATTATCAAGTATTTTATTTATATACTTGGACTATCATATAGTGCAAAGATAATATATACGGATGATAACGCTTCTAATTCTATGAGATTTTAATTATTTTATACCTATCTTTGCCGAAAGAAAATTTCAATAAAAAGCATATTATGAAAAAACTATCTATCCTCATATTTATCGTTTTATACAGTCTTTCCGCAATGGCCCAACAGGGAAAATCTTTTATCCATGTAGATTTTAAAACGATCAAAGAAGAAGTAAACAGTCATCCAGAAGATATCGCACAACTAATAGAATCGGTTGCAAAACTCGATACAACACTCGGTGTAGAGAAAACAGGGATGGCCTATTTCTGCTCTTCATACTCCTCTAATTACCTAAAAGCAAGTAATATGGAAAGGGATCTTTACAATTTGCGAAATAAAAAAGATTACGAGAACCTGCTATTAAAATCGAACGAAATATTAAGAATAAATCCATTAAACTGCACAGCCTTAAGCACAGCTATGTATGCTTGCATAGCACTCAAAAAGACTGATAACGAAAAAGATTATTATACAAAAAGGCTATCAACTATTTTATATGCCATCAGCCGGACAGGAGATGGTTCAAAAGAATATCCGTTTTATGTAACGAGTGTAGCCGACGAATACCTTTTGATGCAATATTGGTTCAATTTATGGGAATACAAGCAACAATCCTTAATAGGTCACTGTGACAAATTAGACTTAAAAAAGTCCAGCGAATTATACCCCAATAAAGAAATCTATTTCGAAATTACTCGGGTACTTGAAATAGAAAGTGCAATGTTTGGTAAATAATCCTTCTCGTTTATTCCCTTTATTTCAGGCTAAAATTATAAGGCCCTTAATCTTCTGAAATGACGTATGCCCCTAAAAATATTTTCGTCCATACGTTTTCGGAGAAACTTAAGGACGTCACCGAAAAAACTAACATACGACAATTTTGACTCATAATAATATCAAAGTTCAGGTGTAAGAACTCAGGCCTATCGTTGTGAATATGACGGTCTATTTCAACAAAATCATGTTGCAATTTGCGCGCTCTATATTCGTATGTCTCTGTCACGATGTTGTAACGAAAGTTATAATGCTCTAAATGCTTTAAAACCTTCCATGATACCTTCTTAAAAGGGTGAAGTCTATGAAACATACTGATGAAAGTTGGTTCATATCAGAGCGATTTTATGTTTTGTTCTAAGAAGAATGTCGTTCCACATATGTGATTCGATCAACTCACATATGTGAGTCGATCGTTCCATATATGTGAGTTGATCGAATCACATATGTGGAACGACAAAACCTGAATGAGCCAACAGAAAGGCCTTAAATACGATAGCCATGATTCAATAAGATGTGTACAAAATACCTTCTCTCAGACAAGAGCCTAACTATTTTCATTTCCATACACGGGAGTTTCTACACAGTGCACACACCACATATACCGAGATAATGACTTAATCGGTTGATATACGAAATGGACGATCCGTATTTCATAACATGCTAACAATAAGCAAGATAACCCCATTTTGAAGTCCCAAAAACAAGCCATGTCAGTATACACAGCTCATAGTCAATAAGATAACATGACAGAAACTACATGAAAAATAAATTGAATATCCAGCGATATTTATTATTTGTCCTTTACATATTCAAAAGCTCCTGTAGGTTGTATCATTATCCATTTGCCGCAAAAGACTCTATCTTTATTTGTTTTGGCACCTGTCATGGTCAACGTATATGATATGATGGTTTTCTTCATCTCGTATTTAAAATGATATTTGTTAGTCCCAGGATTCATGGCAACCGAAATACTTCCATTGATATTTTTTAGAAAGCCCTTCTCAAAATTATCGTATTGTTGCTTTTTAGAGAGATATTCAATCGTACCGTTATTAATACCACAAGGGATTGCTACTTCTAAAGGAGTATCGTCATCATTAATCCACGCAAAAGCACCTTTATCGTCACTCGTAAATTTGGCACTTGAGAAACTTAAATTTGAATAATCGAATGGGTATAATGTCACATTAATGGTTCTACCAATATCAGGCGTAATCGTAAATGTTTGTTGCTCATCAATATCGTCATACCAATAAGAATCAGAAGCTCCGTCGTCCTTGTTTATAGAGTATTCAAAGGACTTAAACTTATATCGGTTTTGTCCTTCTTGAGTGATTTTAACTTCCTTCGTTTCATTTCCCGATTTTAATACAATTGAAAAAACAAAAGGTTGAGGAGCAAAATTTTCCTTAATACTAAGCTGTATAGTATTGGTACCAGCTTTCTCTAATGTAAATCCTTGATACGGCAAATCTACGATAAGCGTTTTATCCGGACCTGTCCCATCATATTTCAGCAGGGTGTTATGTTCTTCTTTCAAATTGTCACCATAACCGGAAGATATGGTACCTATCATAGGCTTCCCATCGGCATCATTAATACTTACGATACTCCAATTTGGAGTATTTAATTGAATCGCTTTTGCTTCGCCACACAAGGGGACTACAATATTATCTCCTGTATCGACAAAAGATCTGTCACCATTACTACACGAAATAAAACAATAGAACAACAAAAGCAATAAACAAGACGTTAAAAAGTAGTTAGTTTTCTTCATAATATATTAGTTTGAAACTCTTTTTTGTATCCACACGATATAAAAAATATCTACATAATGCAAATGTAATCATATTAATTGTCAATGCTATGAAAAGAAGACTCTCTTTAAGACTATTTATACTACCGAAATTAATCTTACAATGGCAAAGCATACCAAATCATACGTGGTCATCAAAATCATGTGAATATATGTCATTTTAGTTTTCATTTCAACGTTATTTTTGCCCAACTCATCTTTTTTTGCGAACTTTGCAAGCAAAATGAAAACGATGACAGAGCTAAGTAATTATATTGCATTGTTCGATTTGGATGGAGTGGTACTAAATACAGAACCACAATATACCATTTTTTGGGATGAAGAAGGTACACGCCGATTGGGTATAGACAACTTCTGTAGCCGTATTAAGGGGCAAACTCTTTCTCAAATTTTTGATGGTTATTTCCCTACAAACGAGAAAATCCGAATAGATATAACAAAAGAACTGGACTATTATGAACAAAACATGAAGTTCGATTATATTGAGGGAGCGGATCATTTCATAAACGACATTAAAAGACACGGCATGCGTACTGCTCTTGTCACCAGTTCGAACAACAGCAAGATGGAAAATGTCTATCGAGCTCACTCCGAATTCAAAAAACTGTTTGATACAATCATCACTGCCGATATGTTTGCCCATTCCAAGCCGGACCCTGAATGTTTTCTGAAAGGAATGAAGCTACTCCAAACCGATGCCGCTCACTCTGTGGTATTCGAAGATTCTTTTCACGGGCTGGAAGCAGGGAAGAGGGCAGGAGCTTTTGTCATAGGGCTAGCTACGACCAATTCCCGTCAAGCAATAGAAGGAAAAGCAGATTATATCATCGATGATTTCAGCGATAAAAATATCGCATGGTTAGAAAATACAATTTTAAATAAATAACAGACAATGGCTGGTTATATTACAGACGATAAACGTAAAGTAACAACTCAACGTTTTAAAGAGATGAAAAAAAACGGAGAAAAAATCTCCATGTTGACTTCATATGATTATACTATAGCAAGCATAGTTGACGGTGCCGGAATAGACGGGATACTGATAGGCGACTCTGCTGCTAATGTAATGGCAGGGCACTCTACAACACTTCCTATCACTATTGATCAAATGATTTATCATGCTTCGTGTGTGGTAAGGGCTGTCAAGCGCGCCTTAGTCGTTTGCGATATGCCATTTGGGTCTTATCAAGTAAATGCCACAGAGGGTATCACAAATGCCATACGCATAATGAAAGAAAGCGGTTGCGATGCATTGAAGCTGGAGGGTGGCATTGAAATAATTGAGACAGTGAGAAAGATCGTGGCAGCAGGAATCCCAGTTATGGGGCATTTGGGACTAACACCTCAATCTATTAATAAATTTGGGACTTATACGGTTCGCGCCAAAGAAGATGCTGAAGCAGAAAAGTTGATAAGCGACGCCCACGCTCTTGAAGAAGCAGGATGTTTTGCCATCACGCTCGAAAAGATTCCAGCTCATTTGGCTACTCGGCTCTCCGAAGAACTAAGCATCCCGACGATAGGCATTGGCGCAGGCAACGGAACAGATGGACAAATATTAGTGATACAAGATATGCTCGGTATGAATAAAGGTTTTACTCCTCGATTCCTACGCCGCTATGCAGACATACATTCGGTAATGACAGATGCCATAGGGAACTACATAAAAGATGTGAAAAGCAAAGACTTCCCGAACGAAAAAGAAGAATATTAAAACTTTTTTATAGAAAGAGGCTAAAGAAATCTTTAGCCTCTTTCTATAAAGATAAGTACCATTTGACTGTACAAATTCATACCTTTGTCATTACTCGTATTATAAACGAGATATTTGTTTGACACCCTTTATCGTTCTAAGTTTCTTAAGCAACGCTTCCAACCGAGAAGTATCGCCAATCATAATCGTAATATTTCCGGAAAAAAGTCCATCTTTGGAGTTGATGCCGATAGAACGAAGCGTCACATCCGTTTCTTTGGATATGATTGAAGTTAGATTCGTGACAATACCGATATCATCTTGTCCTACTACATGAAGTGTAATGGGGTATGACGTACCTTGACCTTTGCCAGCCCAGCGTGCCTTAACAATACGGTATCCAAAACGTTCCATCAGTTGTTGGGCATTGGGACAATCTTTGCGATGTATCTTAATACCACCCGAGACGGTAACAAAGCCAAATACATCATCTCCATAAATAGGATGACAGCATTTAGCGAGAGTAAAATCCAGTCCCTTTAAATTCTGATCGATAATAAGCACGTCACTATTACCTTCTTCTTCTACAATAGGGCCGATAGAGAAATTTTCTGCGCTATGCACTACATCCTCGCGCATTTCGGTATCTCTTTTCTGTTGCTCCAAATACTTATCAAGCAAATTGTTTATATCAATAACTTCATCGGCAATAGCTTGATAGAAAGTAGTAATATTTTTATATCCCAAATGCTTGATGAGTCGCATCAAACTTCCTTCATCATAATCTATCTTGCGATTTTTGAACTTACGTTCGAGAGCCTCTTTTGCTATAGAATGTTGGCGGGCAACAATTTCTTTCAACGCCTGGCGAATCTTAGTGCGAGCTTTGGAAGTGACCACGATATTGACCCAATCTTGCTTTGGCGACTGAGTAGTAGAAGTCATAATTTCTACCTGATCGCCACTATGCAGCACTTGACGAATAGGAGTGACCTTACCGTTTACTTTAGCGCCAATGCAAGTACAGCCCAATTTACTATGAATATGAAAAGCATAATCGAGTACGGTAGCACCTTTGGGTAATTTGAATAAATCTCCCTTGGGAGTAAAGACAAAGACTTCATCTTCATACAAATCCATCTTAAACTGATCCATTACTTTCATCGAATCAGTATCCGGATTTTCTAATGCTTCACGCACGGAAGAGAGCCATTCGTCCAATCCTGTTTCCCCTTTAACGCCTTTATAGCGCCAATGAGCCGCTAATCCTCGCTCGGCAATTTCGTCCATTCGACGAGTACGGATTTGTACTTCAACCCATTTGCCCTCAGGCCCCATCACCGTTATATGGAGAGATTCATATCCATTACTCTTCGGAATGGAAAGCCAATCGCGCAGCCTCTTTGGATTTGGAGGATACATATCGGTGATGATAGAATAAACTTGCCAACAATGCTGTTTTTCCTTTTCAAATGGTGAGTCAACAATAATTCGAATTGCAAATAAATCATAGATGTTTTCGAAAGTTGTTTTCTGGACCATCATTTTATGATGAATAGAATGAATAGATTTAGTGCGCCCTTTAATGTCGAACTTCAACCCGGCAGCCTGTAGACTCTTCTTAATAGGTTCGATGAAATGGTCTATATATAAATCTCGAGCAGACTTTGTTGCATTCAGCTTATCTTTTATAAAATAGAAGATCTCCCGATTCGTATATTTCAACGACAAGTCTTCTAATTCCGATTTCAACTTGTAAAGGCCTAATTTATGAGCCAAAGGAGCATAGAGATACGTCGCTTCGTTAGCAACTTTCACACGGTCTATCTCGTTATCGGTATCTCGTATTTGCCTCATTATATTCACCCTTTCAGCTATCATAATTAGAATAACCCTCATATCTTCGGCAAAAGAAATCAGCAGACTGTGAAAATTTTCCGATTCCACCGTCGGAGTCTTGGAATAGAGTTGATAGGTCTTTATCAGTCCATTAACGATAGTTTCTACGTCTTCACCGAAAAGATTCTTCACATCTTCCACAGACAAGACGCCACATTCAACAACATTTTGCAACATGATACTGATAAGAGTAGAACCTTTCATGCCGATTTCATCGGAAACGATAAGAGCTGTCTGCATATTGCAGAGCACCGGATTTCTACCAAATACATCGCGAGTCAAACATTCTTTTTGAGTTGCTGCGATTAAATACTTTTTTACTTTATCGATATCTCCTTTACCCACACTGTCACCAGCCGATACAATCAGCTTACGATAGAGTGAAAATAGTTCGGTCTTCTCTTCAGAGGTGAAAAATAGATTTGTTTCCATGAGCATAATCCTAAAAACATTCTCAAAAGTAGTATTTTTTTCGGATAATACTATCAAATGAACAGAACATTTTGTATTTTTGAGCATTAATAATAAAAACTCAGGTTTGATGATGACTAATCAAGACAAAGAACAATTGAATGCAAAAGGAATATCCGAACAACAAATTATCGGACAATTATCATCTTTCGAACAAGGATTTCCTTATCTAAAACTGTTTGCAGCTGCATCGACGGATAACGGTATTCTAAGGACAAATAAAGAGGAAGAGGCATTATATCTTTCAGTATGGAATAGTTATACTCAAAGTTCAGAACACAATATACTTAAATTTGTTCCTGCTTCGGGAGCAGCCAGCCGCATGTTCAAAGATCTATATGCTTTTATTGATGCCGATTATAATGAACCTCAAACAAATTTTGAAAAGATATTCTTTCATCATATCAATGCTTTTGCCTTTTATGCAGAACTAAATAGTACTTGCAAGCATCTTTACGAAGAAGATATAGCATCGCTCATGGCTCATGGCAAATACAAAGAGATTGTCGTAGCACTACTGAACAAAGAAGGCTTAAATTATGGAGCATTGCCAAAAGGACTACTTTTATTTCATCGTTATGGTGAGAAAGCACGTACCCCATTAGAAGAGCATTTGGTAGAAGGAGCATTGTACGCTCAAAATGCAAATAATGAAATAAATATCCATTTCACCGTATCACACGACCATCGCCAACTTTTTGAGACACTAGTTGCAAAGAAAAAAGCCGAATATGAAAAAGAATTTGGAGTCACGTATCATATCAGCTTCTCTGAACAAAAAGCTTCGACAGACACTATTGCCGTAGATATGGATAATGAGCCGTTCAGAACAGACGATGGTAAATTACTGTTTCGGCCTGGAGGACATGGAGCTTTGATAGAAAATTTAACGGACCTTGATGCAGACGTAATCTTTATAAAAAATATAGATAACGTGGTACCGGACCGTTTAAAAGATACTACTGTAAAATACAAAAAACTTATTGCCGGTATATTAGTCTCACTCCAAAAAAAGATATTCGAATATCTTAATTTAATAGATAGCGGCAAATATACTCACGATGAAATCGTTGAAATTATTCAATTCTTGCAACGTAAACTTTGTTGTCGCAATTGTGAAACGAAAAACATGGAAGATGCAGACCTGGTTCTTTATCTGAAAAAGAAACTAAATCGTCCTATTCGAGTATGTGGAATGGTAAAGAACATAGGCGAACCTGGTGGTGGGCCGTTTTTAGCTTATAATAGCGACGGTTCATATTCAATGCAGATATTAGAAAGTTCGCAAATCAATAAAAAAGACAAGAGCGCAGAAGAAATGTTTGCTCAAGGGACTCATTTTAATCCTGTAGATTTAGTTTGTGCCATCAAAGACTATAAAGGAGAAAAGTTCAATCTTACCAAGTTTATAGATAAGTCTACCGGATTTATCTCACGAAAGTCTAAAAGCGGACGCGACTTAAAAGCACTTGAACTACCGGGATTATGGAATGGAGCTATGAGCGATTGGAATACAATCTTCGTAGAAGTACCACTTGAAACTTTCAACCCTGTTAAAAACGTGAATGATTTACTGAGAGAACAACATCAATAAAAAAACATACATCAAGATGATATAGCAATTGTAGTATTACTATATCATCTTTTTACAATCAAAAATTCCAGAATATGATAATCACCTCGCTACTGGATACAGACTTATATAAGTTTACAACTTCTTATGCCTATATTAAACTCTTTCCTTATGCTATCGGAACATTCACTTTCATAGATAGGGATGAGACTATATACAACGAAAATTTTATAGAAAGACTTTATAAAGAACTTGACGACATGTCGAGGATACTGCTTACCGAAGAAGAAATTGATTATATGGTAGCCCATAATCGTTTTCTACCCCGAATGTATCTGGAATGGCTGTCATCGTTTCATTACGATCCTCAAAAAGTAAAAATATGGCTCAGCGAGCATCATCATCTTCACATTGAAGTAACAGATGCACTATACAAAGCTACGTTATACGAGGTACCTATCCTTGCCATTGTTGCCGAACTACGCAACTCACTAAGCGGATATGAGGTAGATGAAAAGTTAGTGTTGGAAAGACTTAAAAAGAAAGTGAAGCTCTCCAACGAGAATCAACTCATATTCTCTGAGTTCGGTACAAGGCGTCGCTTTTCTCTTAAAGTACAAGACGAAGTAATAGCTTACCTGAAAGAGCATGCCAAGTATTGTACCGGTTCATCGAATTGCCTCTTGGGAATGAAATATGATATGAAAATGATGGGGACCCACCCTCATGAATGGTTCATGTTTCATGGTGCCCAATTCGGGTATAAACATGCTAACTATCTAGCCCTAGAAAATTGGGTTAATGTATACGATGGAGACCTGGGTATCGCTCTTGCCGATACATACACGTTCGATATTTTTCTAAATAACTTGAGCCGTAAGCAAGCCAAACTATTTGATGGCGTACGTTGTGACTCTGGTAATGAATACGAATTTATAGATATGCTCACAGCCCGTTACAAGGAATTTGGAATTGACCCTACAACGAAAACAATCGTTTTCAGCAATGCGCTTGATTTTAATAAAGTTCTTGAAATAAAGAATTATTGCGAAGGGAAGATTAGATGTAGCTTTGGTATTGGTACTAACCTGACAAACGATACAGGATATAAGCCCGAAAATATCGTGATGAAACTTACAGCCTGCAAAATGAATTCCAATCAGGAATGGCGTAACTGCGTGAAACTATCGGATGATTTAGGGAAACATACCGGCAATATTGATGAAGTAAAAGAATGTATGAGCCAATTGGGGATAGAGTAATTATCTCGATTAAATCGAGATAATTAAATGTTACCTTTTGGCTTTCTTCTGAAAATCTTTATAATAGGTTAATACATCTCGGACAAAATTATAGGTATCGCTACCTCGAAAATAACCATTCTTACAAACAGGATCGTTATAGTATTTTTCATTGCTTTTTAGCAAAACGTATTTCTCGACATTAGCAGTCCAAATGTGTTTGTTTTTGCCATACTTGGCAGCTAATGCCATCGCATCGCTAATGTGTCCATAGCCTGCATTATATGCAGCCAAAACAAATTGAAGCTTTATATGCTCGTTTTTAATCTCGCTAAACTGCTTTTCTGTCAGATCAATGTATTTTATAGCAGCTTTGATGCTCTCCTCCGGATTACGTTCTTTACCACGTGGCACACCAAGCCTTCGAGCTGTTAGAGGCATCAATTGCATCAAGCCACGAGCCCCTGCCCACGATACGACATTAGGCTCGAAATTAGATTCTTTATACGCCAAAGCCGCCAATAAACGCCAATCCCAATTAATCTGCTTGGCATAGCGTTTAAAAAGATGATCATAAACAGAAAGCTTATTTTTGCTAAAAGCATAGCGGCGATTATAAGCCTGTTGTTTGCTGATATCGAAATACCGCTTCATACTCAGCTTATATTCAGCCGTCGACATATTCTCTTTATACCATTTGGTCGCAGCTTGTGCCAATAGGGGAGAACTCTTTCTGACAACCCATGACGAACGTTGATCGAAGCTTACTGCCAATGACAAATTCAAATTCTCATAATAAGTCTTATTTAAGAGTGCCTCTTCATCATCGGCAACGGTATAATTGATTCGACCCACAGACACCCGATAAATCAAATCTTCGGTAGTGACGCTATCTGCTTTTACTTCGTGTATATGAATACCGCCACCCAATTCCTTATTCAGATTTTCAAGTCGTTGCATATATCGTCCAGGCTTCACATAAATATCTTTGCCTACTAACTGTGTCACATTAGTAACAAGAGAAATATGAGAACCTTTACGCTGTACCAATACTTGATGAGTTACCACTTGTTCACCACAATAAAGCAAATTGTTTTTATTTTCTTTCGTATATGGCACGTTGAAAGCAACAATATCCCCTTCACCGCGATGAAGTTTATCAAGCATTTCTTTCATATTGCGCGCGGTTTTTATCTTCAATTTCAATCCTAAACTAGATGCAAACTGATTGGCAAGTTCGTATTGAAATCCCATTTCTTCACCACGGTAAATGAAATAAGAAGTAGAGCGGTTCATTGTAAGCACCACAAGTTCTCGACTTTTCCTTATCTGAGGCAGGTCTATATTGCCAGCAACAGCTTTTTTTCTATTGCCACAACCAACAATTGATAGAAACAATATAAATAGTAAAAACCAAGAACTTTTTCTCATAGGCAAATTTATTTATCAAGATGCTTAGAAATAAACATACTCATCATATCAATTGCCGGCATATTATCACCACCTTCAGGGATAATAACATCGGCATAACGCTTACACGGTTCGATAAACTCTCGATGCATCGGTTTCAATACACGAAGATAGCGTTCAATAACAGTTTCTGCTGTTCTTCCACGTTCTAATACATCACGGCGAATCACTCTGATAAGACGTTCATCCGCATCGGCATCGACATATATTTTAATATTCATCAAATCACACAATTTTTTATCCCACAAAGCCATAATACCTTCTACAATAAGTACCTCACAAGGTTCCACATGAATAGTTTCGGAGAGCCTGGTACTAGTGATAAAATCGTATACCGGCTGTTCAATGCTCTTACCTTTCAGCAATTGTAACACCTGTCGATAAAGTAAATCCCAATCAAATGCGTCGGGATGATCAAAGTTTATACTTTGCCGTTCTTCAGGAGGAACATCACTACTGTCTTTATAATAAGAATCTTGTGATAAAAGTATCACATTGTCTTTTTGGAGATTACGAATGATCTTTTTTGCTACGGTCGTCTTTCCAGAGCCTGTGCCACCTGCAATACCAATGATTAACATAAATATATGTATCTATTTGTCGATAAATTACTAATTTTGCAACTGCTCTAATTCTTTTAGAGCAAACAAATATACAAATAATATTTTAATAATAAGGTTATGGTACGGCACATTGTATTATTTAAATTGCGGGACGATGTTCCTGAAGAAGAGAAGTTGAGGGTAATGAAAGCTTTCAAAGCTGCTATTGAGGCCTTGCCTCCCAAAATAGCTTGTATACGCGAAATAGAAGTGGGACTCAACATGGATTCCAACGAAAAATGGCATATTGCCTTAAATAGTGTTTTTGACAATATGGATGACGTCAACTTCTATTCAGTACATCCCGATCATGTCGCTGCCGGTAAATTGTTGGCTGATACGAAGGAGTTGAGGGCTTGTGTAAATTACGATTTCTAAAGAAGTGGTGAATCTCAAATTCTGCACCATAGAAATAAAAAAGACCCGTTTCAATTAAAGCGAGTCTTTTTTATATATTTAATTGATGTCTATTTCAAAACGCCAAGTTCTTTGCCGACTTTAATAAAAGCAGCAATGCACTTATCCAACTGCTCTTTGTTGTGACCAGCCGATATTTGTACACGAATACGAGCTTGGTCTTTAGGAACAACCGGATAATAGAAACCAGTAACATAAATTCCTTCATCAAGCATTTTCGATGCATAAACCTGAGAGAGTTTCGCATCATACAACATAACAGCGCAAATAGCACTTTGAGTAGGTTTGATGTCAAATCCCGCTGCAAGCATTTTATCACGAAAATAATTCACGTTCTTTACCAGATTATCGTGAATATCATTACCCTCTTTCAACATTTTGAATACCTCAAGACTTGCACCGATGATGCAAGGAGCCAAAGAATTAGAGAAAAGATATGGGCGGCTGCGTTGACGAAGCAAATCAATAATTTCTTTACGACCGGTTGTGAATCCACCCAAAGCACCACCAAATGATTTACCCAATGTTCCGGTATAAATATCTACTCTTCCATACGTTTTGCAAAGTTCACTTACGCCATGACCGGTAGCACCTACCACACCAGCAGAATGAGATTCATCAACCATCACCATGGCATCGTATTTCTCGGCCAGATCGCAAATTTTATCTATAGGAGCCACATTTCCATCCATAGAGAACACACCATCGGTACAAATAATCCGGAAACGCTGCGCTTGAGCTTCTTTCAAGCAACGTTCCAAGTCATCCATATCGGCATTATTATAACGGTACCTTTTTGCTTTACAAAGACGTACACCATCAATAATAGATGCATGATTCAATGCATCGGAAATAATAGCATCTTCTTCGGTAAACAGCGGTTCGAACACACCACCATTGGCATCGAAACATGCAGCATATAATATCGTATCTTCTGTCTTAAAATAATCGGATATAGCAACTTCCAGTTCTTTATGAACATCTTGTGTTCCGCAAATAAAGCGCACAGACGACATTCCGAAACCGCGACGATCCATCATACTTTTTGCACCTTCTATCAAGCGAGGATGATTGGATAATCCAAGATAATTGTTGGCACAAAAGTTCAAAACTTCTTTACCTTTAACTTTAATAGCGGCTTGCTGCGGACTTTCAATGATACGTTCGTCTTTATACAACCCTGCTTCTTTTATCTCAACGAGTGTTTTGCTGAGGTGTTCTTTCATTTTTCCGTACATATCTTATAGGTTTTAATATTATGTAAGTACAAAGGAAGTGATTTTTCCTGAATTATCGCTATCTTTTTGCTATTATATTCAAAAAAAAGTAGTTACTTTGCGGACTCAAAAGATATAAAAACCTTATTAATTCGTAAAATGAAAAATATTTTGGTTATTGGGGCTACCGGACAGATTGGTTCGGAGTTAACTATGGAGTTACGTGAGCGTTATGGAAACGAACATGTTGTTGCTGGGTATATTACAGGGGCAGAGCCTAAAGGAGAATTAAAAGAATCCGGGCCATCGGCTATTGCAGATGTTACTAACGCCGAAATGATTGCGTCTGTTGTTAAACAATATCACATCGATACCATCTACAATTTGGCAGCGCTTCTTTCTGTTGTTGCCGAATCGAAACCAAGACTTGCTTGGAAAATAGGTATTGATGGACTTTGGAACATACTCGAAGTCGCTCGCGAAAATCATTGCGCAGTGTTTACTCCCAGCTCTATCGGTTCATTCGGTGAAAATACGCCACACAATTTAACGCCTCAAGATACTATTCAACGTCCTCGTACGATGTACGGCGTAACAAAAGTAGCAACCGAATTATTAAGCGACTATTATCATAACAAATACGGTGTAGATACCAGAGCGGTTCGCTTTCCAGGCATCATCTCCAACGTGACACCTCCGGGAGGTGGAACTACCGATTATGCAGTAGATATTTTTTATTATGCAGTAAAAGGAGAGAAGTTCGTCTGCCCAATCAAAGCAGGAACACTAATGGATATGATGTATATGCCTGATGCCTTGAACGCAGCGATTATGTTGATGGAAGCCGATCCCACAAAACTGATTCATCGCAATGCTTTTAATATAGCATCCATGAGCTTCGCACCCGAAACTATTTATGAAGCTATACGCAAATATGAACCTACATTCGAAATGACATACGATGTTGATGCATTGAAGCAACGTATAGCCAATAGTTGGCCCGATAAGATGGACGACTCGTGTGCACGTGCCGAATGGGGTTGGAAGCCGACGTACGATTTGGATAGCATGACAAAAGATATGCTCGAAAAGCTTAGAATAAAGCTGAATAAATAAATAAACAGGCGGATATATTCGCATATATCCGCCTTCCTCTCTCTCTCTTAGTGTGGTAATTCTCAATATTCTACTTGAGTACGTTTCAAGAATGCCACAGTTTTATTTATTTCTTTATACATTACGATATCGTCCTTTATAAAAGGAACTTCTTTACGATACTTTGCCAAGAATTTCTCCAATATAGGTGAAGTCTTCTCCGGACGACGGAATTCAATGGCCTGCGCAGCATTCATCAATTCGATTGAAAGAATGAATTCCAAATTATCCATCACTCTATACAGCTTAGTTGCAGCATTAGCTCCCATACTTACATGATCTTCTTGTCCGTTAGACGAAACAATAGAATCACTGGCTGCCGAATAACAATACATTTTATTCTGACTGACCATCGAAGCTGCCGCATATTGCGGAATCATAAATCCAGAGTTTAAGCCCGGATTAGCGACTAAAAACTCAGGAAGTCCACGAAGCCCCATAATAAGCTGCGCTACACGGCGTTCAGATATGTTTCCAAGTTCCGATAGAGCAATAGCCAAATAATCATAAGCCAGTGCCAAAGGTTCTCCATGGAAGTTCCCACCAGAGATAATAATATCTTCTTCAGGGAAGATCGTAGGATTGTCGGTTACTGAATTAATTTCTGTAAGCAATACCGAAGAGACATAGCGAATGGCATCCTTTATAGCTCCATGAACCTGAGGTATGCAACGAAATGAATAAGGATCTTGAACGTGTGTCTTGGGATGAGCAATCATTTCACTGTTCTTCAGCAAAGCACGAAAAGCGTCACCCGTCTCTATTTGCCCCTTGTGAGGACGAATCTGTTGAATACAATCCATGAAAGGTTCGATACGCCCGTCAAAAGCTTCCAACGATACAGCGGCTATAAGGTCGGCTTTCTTAGACAGATGCATAGCCCTCAATACTCCAAACACACCATTAGCACTCATAAATTGTGTTCCATTAAGTAGTGCCAGTCCTTCTTTGCTCATCAATTTAACGGGTTCCCAACCAAATTCGTCGAGAACACTAATGGCTTCGCGTTTTTTACCCTTATAATAAACATCTCCGACGCCTATCAACGGTAAAAAAAGATTCGCCAGAGGAGCAAGATCTCCCGACGCACCGAGAGAACCGCGATCATAAACGATAGGTAATATATCATTATTGAAGAAGTCGAGGATGCGCTGCACAGTGATAACCTGTACGCCACTATGTCCCAAAGATAAAGCATGCGCTTTCAAGAGCATCATCAACTTTATAACGAGCGGACTTATTTCTGTTCCCACGCTACAAGCATGACTTTTTATCAGGTTCTCTTGCAATGTACCCAGTTCATCCAAAGATATATTTTTATCGCACAAAGAACCAAACCCTGTAGTAATACCATATAAGGGATCTTTCGATTCGGCAATTCGCTTATCCAAGTAATCCCGACAATTCTGTATCCGTTTCTTAGCTTCTGCAGAAAGCTCCAAACGCATGTTTTCGTTAATGATTTTCTCTACTATATCGAGAGTAAGGGCACCAGAGCCCACCATATAGACATTGCTCATACCCGTAACGTTTTATTAATTTCATCTAGAAGCTCTCTCTCTTTCATACAAACCTTTTGCTCCAAATCATCTGCTTCGATTTGTAGCTTATCAACAAATTCTTTGTCTTTCAAAGAGCCCAAATTGATACGAACATTCATCAGAGCACCCAATGCTGCCGAACGGGCAGACATCATAGCTACACAAGCATCAGTTACAGCATTATTGTTTCCTCTACGGGCAACTTGAGCTATATAGTCCATCAAATGATAAGCATTTCGAGCAACCTGCATAGGTACCATTGCAGCATGTTTCGTCGCTTCCTGAATGGCAGTACTGCGAATACTTTTTTCTTCCGGTGTTGCTTTGGGCATTTTGAAACAATCGAACACCTTATCGTAAGCATCCGAGTCACGATCAATATCGGCAATGAATTCGGATTGATACTTTAGCATGAAAGAAGATATTTCGTTCATCAGCTCAGTTTGTTCTTCGTATCCTTTCTTGCCAATAGTAAGTCCTGCTACCATCGCAGCGAGCGACGATGCAATAGCTCCGTTTAATGCAGCTATACTACCTCCACCGGGAACAGGATCTTTACCGGCTACTTTATCTAAAAATGATTTGACACTTAAATCTACTAACATAAACTTTTGTTTTACGGGTCATTAAATAAATTCTATTTTATTTCTTAATGTTTTCGAATAAATCTATTCGAAAGGAGAAAGAAGAAATGCTTTGCATTTCGACTTTCGAAACAAATTAACGCCTAAAGATTTATGCGTATCGGGTACGAACCACTTTTTTAATAAAGTAAATATAATCCATCAGTCTCTTTTTATTTAGCATGAAAATAGTAACATCATTTCTTTTCAAAAGTATTTTACCTATTTCTTTGCTGTTTATGTACAATAATTATTTCTGTCAGTTCTCAATTTCGTAAATTCTACCATTCTTCACAACGGTTCCTACGCAATTCATTCCTATATAATAAGGTAGATAACGATAGTCCGAAGAATCCAAAATAACAAAATCTGCTTGTTTGCCAACTTCTACACTTCCTATTTTATCTGCACTGTTAATTGCTGCCGCACCATTTAGCGTCAATGCGGTAATAGCCTCTTCTATCGAAAGTTTCATATAAATGCACGCCAAATCGAACGTCAAAGGAATAGAGCCCGAAAAGCAACTGCCCGGATTTAGATCTGTAGCCAAGGCCACGGCACATCCGGCATCAATCATCTCTCTGCCACGAGCATATTGTTCTTTCAAAGCAAAAGCCGTAAGAGGGAGTAGGGTAGCAACAACATTTTCCTTTGCCATAGCTTTAATGCCTGCATCAGATGCATGAAGAAGGTGATCGGCAGATATCGCCCCAAGCTCGGCTGCCAGTTCGGCGCCGCCCAAAGAAACGATTTCATCGGCATGAATCTTCAGTGCGAATCCAATCTCCTTGGCAGCCGCAAGAAGTCTTCGCGACTGTTCTACAGAGAATACTCCCTCTTCACAAAACACATCACAAAACTGAGCCAACTTCTTCCTTTTGATAAGGGGCAGCATCTCTTTTATCAAAAAATCGATATATTCATCTGCTTTCCCTTTATATTCTTCAGGTATGGCATGCGCCCCCAAGAAAGTAGCCGATATATCCACTCTTTTGTCAAGCTTCTTATTCAACTTCTTCATAACTTCCAATTGCCTCAACTCCGTATCGCAATCCAATCCATAGCCACTTTTCCCTTCCACAGTGGTAATACCCATTCGGCTCATTCTGCGAAGAAGTTTATTAGCCCGATCGTACATCGTATCGAAGTCCATAGCTCGAGTAGCCTTCACCGTATTGACAATGCCACCTCCCTTATTCATGATAGACATATAGCTTTCGCCTGCAAGACGCCACGAAAATTCTTTGGCCCGTTCGCCACCAAATACGAAATGAGTATGAGAATCTACAAATCCCGGAAGCAAGCAACGCCCTTTTGCATCATAATAACGAACATCTTTTATCTGTTCATTTGCCAGATGTTTTTTCTCTTCTCCCACATATACGATAATGCCATCCTTCACCTCTATCGTACCTCTTTCAATAAGAAGCAATTTCGACATCTCTTTTCCCTTGCGGGCAGAGTGGCCGATAGGAGTGACAATTCGAGCATTGGTTATTATGAGATTGTTCATCTTACAATACAATTAATGAATAATATTGAAATCACTATTTGCAATAGCACAAAGCTATTCCATCATGCGAGCTTCGAGCACTTGTTTCATCGAGAAATTTTCAAGTCCCAAATAGTAAGAAGCGGTGTCAATCAATGCTTCCATCGGAACAAGCCCCACTATTTCACTGCCTACAATACTGACACCATAACGGCGAGCTTCAATTCGAACAAGTTCAAATGCTCTATACAAAGCCGTTTTAGTATAATCGGTCATATTAATCGATACCTGTGTGATACCACGATCTTTCAATTCTACACCCATTGCCTTGCAGTATCGGAGTCCACCTCCGATGAAACGGATCTTTTTTGCTATTCCGTGGGCAATTTCCAAACTTGGCGTATTCAAATTAATATTATATGCCACAAGCGGCATACGGGCACCGATAGCTACAGTGCCGGCTGTCGGATGACGTTCTGTCGGACCGAAGTCGGGCTTCCATTCGGGTTGTTTTATTTTCTCTGCCATTCCCTCAAATTCACCTTTCCTGATTGCCGCCAAATTTTCCCGATGTGGGGCCGAAGCAGATTTCTCATACAGAAAGACGGGCAGTTGGTATCTTCGGGCAACTTCTTCACCAACTTCTTTTGACAACGCGATGGCCTCATCCATCGAAGTATTCTTTATAGGAATAAAGGGTACTACATCAACGGCTCCCATTCTAGGATGTTGCCCTTCATGATGATTCAAATCGATAATCTTTACCGCAACGCCTATTGCTTCCAATACGGCATCACGCAATGCTTCGGGCTCGCCCACAACAGTAACGACCAAACGGTTATGATTAGCATCGTTGCTATAATCCAACAGTTTAACACCTTCTTTTGCACGAAAAGGGGCAACTATCTGATCTATTTTCTGTAAATCGCGCCCTTCACTGAAATTAGGGACACATTCAACTATTTTATTCCAGCTCATAATAGTAGAACAAGTTATTTAATATTATTTACCAACTATTTTATTCAACATCTCATCATCTGCAACATAAGGCATCGTTATATGATATACATCGCCATGAGTCTCATTAAAATCGGCACTAGTATCCATTGCATGTTCATTTCTGGCCCAAGAACGACGGGCTACGCCACCCATCACATCCCAAAGCATGGCCGACCGAAGTGTATCATCTACCCGCTGACTGCCGTCACATACCATGCCGAAGCCGCCATTGATTGCTTTTCCAATACCTACGCCACCGCCATTGTGAAGTGCAACCAAACTCATGCCGCGAGCACAATTGCCGGCAAAACATTGCACCGCCATATCGGCCATTACATTACTGCCATCCTTTATATTGGATGTTTCTCTGAAAGGAGAGTCGGTGCCGCTCACATCATGATGATCTCGCCCCAACATAATAGGGCCGACTTCGCCCTTGCGTACCATTTCGTTGAAACGCAATGCTATCCGCATTCTACCTTCAGCATCCTGATATAATATACGGGCTTGAGTACCTACCACCAACTTGTTTTTTTCGGCATCCCGCAACCAATTATAATTATCCAAATCTTGTCCGCGACGGTTCACATCAATACATTCCATCGCAGCATGATCTGTTTTTACCAAATCTTCATGTTTGCCACTCAGACAAACCCAGCGGAACGGACCATATCCATAGTCAAACAATTCCGGTCCCATAATATCTTCCACGTAGCTAGGCCATATAAACCCATCTTTCTCATCTTCTCCGTTGCGTGAAATCTCTGTCACTCCGGCATCATAAATAGCTTTCATGAAAGAATTGCCATAATCGAAGAAATAGGTTCCTTTTGCCACCAATTGCTTTATCACGTCAAAATGACGACGCAAAGACTTATCTACCAGTTTGCAGAAATGCTCCGGATCTTGATGAAGCATCGCAGTACGTTCATCAAAAGTCAGATCTACCGGACAGTATCCGCCTTCGTACACAGCATGACACGAAGTCTGGTCGGACAGGAGTTCGATACAAATGTTTTCTTTCACGGCGTATTCCAACAAGTCTACCACATTACCATGGTAAGCCACCGAACAAGGTTCGCCACGTTTCATCGCTTCGTGTGCCAAGCGGAAAGCCTCAGCCATATCGGCTGTTATGTGTTTCACCCATCCTTGTTTATGACGGGTTTCTATACGCGACAAATCTACTTCGGCAATGATACAGGCCGCGCCTGCTATTTCGGCAGCCTTAGGTTGAGCGCCACTCATACCGCCTAGACCGGAAGATACGAATAAATGCCCGCGCAGATCACCACTTTGAGGAATACCCAACTTCAACCTGCCCGCATTCAATAGCGTATTGAAAGTTCCATGAACAATTCCTTGCGGACCAATATACATCCATCCGCCCGCCGTCATTTGCCCATAATTTGCCACACCCATCTGCATCGCCATATGCCAATCTTTCTGATTGTCGAACATGCCTACCATCAATGCATTAGTGATAATAACTCTCGGAGCATCGGGACGCGACTTAAAGAGCCCCAACGGATGACCGGACTCCACAACCAACGTTTGGTCTTGGGTCAGCTCTTGCAAGTATTTCTTTATAAGACGATATTGCATCCAGTTTTGACACACTTGTCCCGTCTCGCCATAAGTGACGAGCTCGTAAGGATAGAGGGCTATATCAAAACATAGATTATTGTCAATCATCACCTGAAAGGCCTTTCCTTCTATACATTTGCCGGGATATTCGTCTATCGATTTCGCTTTCAAGTCACCTTGCGGACGAAAGCGATAACCATATATTCTTCCTCGCGTACGGAGTTCTTCCAAAAATTCGGGAGCTATTTTCTCATGCAATTCAGTAGGAATGTAGCGCAGAGCGTTCTTCAATGCAGTAACGGTTTGTGTCGAATTGAGTGTATAACCACGATCGGGAGCACGACGAATGCCCTCTACAAAAGAAGGATATTCGGGCTGTGTGTTTTCTAACATTATGTTTATCATACAATTATACTTTAAGGACTCAAACTATCAAACTGTCTACAACAGACATTATTTAAGGTGGTGCAAGATATAAATAATAAATGAAACAAGCGTTATAAAAGTGAAATTATTATCAAAAAGATTATTGCCCAAATTTCATCAAGTAACAATTTAGAGGAAAAACAGCTCTTTTTATAATGAATTGAAATGCAAAGGAAGTGTATAATAATAAAATTTTATATATCAGATTAATATTATTTTATTTTTAAACAAAGAAATACAAAGTAAAAGAGACAGAAACAACGATCGCAAAATGCATCGAACTCTCAGATATTTCATGTACTTTTGCGTCGTAACTAAAAGAACTTACTAGAGAGGCTATGAAATTTAAAGTATTTACCTATATCGGAGCATACATCATCGGTTCGGCTATCATACAGCTTACTAGCGGTGGATTTCCAATGCACGTCATGGCTTTCCCCATCAATATTGCCGCTGCTATGGTGTGGACGGGAATGCTTTATTTGCTGCACCACAGAAAGGGAGACACCGAATGGATGAAAGTATTGACAGGAGGAGACTGTAGCATACTGGCGCTCGTCCTTTTCATTGCCGGATGTCTGGTACTCGGATTCGTACCGCAACAATCTACCGACACTTACAGCTTATGGAGCAGGCTGGGAGTCTTTCATTTTACGACATCGTGGATATTTATTGCTATTCTACTGCTATTAATGACCAACCTCACACTCGTTGTGCTGCGCCATCGCCCCACAAACAAATGGTGTCAATATCGCTTCCTTCTCAATCATATAGGACTATGGCTTGTGCTGTTCGCTCTATTCTTCGGAGCACCGGATACACACAAGTATCGGATAATGGCCTACAAAAACATTCCCGAACGAATGGGATACGATGTAGACGCGCAGCCTGCATTACTCGATTTTGGGTTGATATTGCGTTCTTTTCATGTCGGTTATTATCGCAATGGCACTCCATCATCTTATAAGGCCCAAGTAATGGTCAACCATTCGCCGGCTACTATCGAAGTAAACACACCGTATACCGTTTCGTGGAAAGAAAAGATATATTTGGTAGGATACGATGTAGAGAGCGGCAACCAATCTCCTTATTGCATTTTTGAAAGTGTGGTACAGCCTTGGAACTATCTTATTTTAATAGGTATCGTTGGCATGGCATTGGGGGCATTGTTGCTATTCATTCATGGTTCGAACAAACATAGAGAAGGAGAGGAGGTGAACGATGTTGTGGAATAATTTTTATTTGTTTGCCATAGTTGCCATGCTGCTATCGGCGGGCGGTGCAGCTCTTGCGTGGCATCCTCGCCATAAACGTTGCTGGCCTACCGTATTGACATTAGGTGCTATCGTCATATTGGCTTCGTTTGTAGGCGCCTTATGGTTTTCGCTTCAACGTCCGCCACTCCGTACGATGGGCGAAACCCGATTGTGGTACTCGCTCTTCAGTATCATTGTAGGACTCGTCATTTACCGCCATTGGCATTTCAGATGGATATTGTCTTTCACCACCATTTTATCGGCCGTCTTCTGCATCATCAATATCGTTCATCCCGAATTGCACGACCGAAGCATGATGCCCGCTCTGCAAAGCGCATGGTTTGTGCCGCATGTAGCCGTATATATGTTGGCCTACGCCATTATGGGCTGTGCCGTGATTACCGCCGTAGCAAGTCTGATAAGACAGCAAACAGCACTTTTGCATACAACGGACAATCTAATATATATAGGTATTGCGCTCATCACTTTTGGAATACTTTCGGGAGCTGTTTGGGCCAAGCAGGCCTGGGGCGACTATTGGAGTTGGGACCCTAAAGAGACATGGGCGGCAATCACATGGGCCATTTACATGATATATATTCACATCAGGCAGACTCATGCTTCGTGGCACAAGACCGCCTGCTTATTAGTCATTATCGGTTTCTTGGGACTTCAGATGTGTTGGTATGGGTTCTCGTATCTTTCCACTTCTCAGCAAAGTGTCCATTCTTACTCTCAAATTCAATAACCGAGCGACACAAGCGGTTCTTTATTCATTTAAGTAAGTATAGATTATCAGTCCGATTTGCATCGGGTATATAGTCAGTACCCAACACCACCTTTGTAATTTTCTGAGCAGAATCGAAATCTATATGAATGCCATCGGGATGTTCTATCCAATTGCTTGCCGACCGAGTGATGGTGCGAACCAATTTCTGATCATTATACAGAGATAATACGATGGGAAGAGGCAGATCTCCACGATTGACGACAGTGATTTTGTAGTGTGCATGATTTCTGTTTACCTCCTTGATAGCCATATCGGGTATTCCGCCGTTTTGATAATACCAAGCGTTCCAAAACCAATTGAGGTTTTGCTTCGATACCGTATTGAATGTATTGAAAAAGTCGATGGGAGTAGGATGTTTGTATTTCCAACTATCCATAAACGTAAACAGGCATTTCTGAAAGACGTCGGTGCCCAATTCCGTTTCGAGCATTCGCAAGGCCTGTTCGGCTTTGCCATAATTCAGATAGAAATAAATGCGCGAGTCCAAATAGAAAGAAGAAGTAATCAATGCCGGTTCGTCTTCCATACCCGCATATTTCTCGAAAGACGCGGTCGTGTGTTTGGCTTCGTCAAAGCCCGGCGACAACACCGTTTGAATCTTTTCGGGCAAGAATACGGTAAATCCTTCGTCCATCCAACCATTTTTGGTCTCGTTGGTACAAACGTAAAACGGAAAGTACATGTGAGCTATCTCGTGCGAATTGTCATAAACCGTCGCATCGTATTCTTTGTATGCACCTACATTGGTTATCATGGGATATTCCATACCGAAGTCACCATTGTACACTGTGATATAAGGGAAGGGGAAAGGAATACCCGGTCTCTCGGTCGAAAGATAGCGCACGGTTTCTTTGGCAATATTTGCCACCTTGTCAAACTGTGGCGCGTCTTTCTTGTATGCCGCCGCAACAACCGTTCGTCTTCCCGTTGCTTTGTCGACTACCGCACTTGCCACATCCCACAAATAATGGTCGCTGATGCCGAAAGCGAAGTCCGTGACTCCATTGGCCTTGAACTTCCAAGTATGAATATGGGTCGTGATGTTTCCGCGTTTGATATCCTCTTCCGACACAACGTGTATAATGTCATCCGAGGTAGATGCCTTTTTATATCTAGATATATATTCGGGCTGTAGTACCTCGGCTATATTGACAGGCTCGCCCGTAGCCCACACCAAAAACTTCTCGGGTACCGTAACTTCCACATCGAAGTTGTTCACGTCGTTATAGAACTCGGCCATTCCGTTGTGCGAATGAATATCCCATCCGTTCATATCGTCGTATACGGCAATCTGCGGATACCATTGTCCCACAAACAGGCTGGTACTATCCATCGTACCCATTCGAATCAAAGTGCGTTCCGGTATGTGAAAACTCCACTCGATATGCAGTTTGGTCTGTGCATGCGGAAGCAACTTTTGAGGCATACTCACATACAGCAGAGTTCCCTTTCGCTTTAAGTCGGCCTGCTTCAATTCCAAATCGTCAACCATGAGTTTGCCGATGGCGACGCCCTCATTGATGTCGAACGGATCCATATCGAACAGCGGATTGCGATTGGCGCCCTTTTTGAATATATCCTGATACAGTCTGATTACGATCGTCTGCAACGTATCCGTGCTGTTGTTATGATACACCACATTTTCGTCTCCACTCAATCTCTTGTTCTTTACATCGACCGATGCTTTGATCTGATAATCCGATGAATTTTGCCAATAGTTCCTACCCGGATTTCCTGTTTCACTGCGAGTTTGCTTCTTATACGCATTTAGGTTTCCCTTAGGTATGATTAATCGGACTTGTGCTAAGCCTACCGCACTGAAAACGGCTAGAAATACAGCGCTGAATACTAACTTTTTGAAATTCATCTTCTTCGAAATTGCATGTAAAACGATATTATTAATGGTTCAGAAACCACTAATACACTGAAAGGTGTGAAACGCAAGAGCACTGTGTCTAAAAGTTTCGTAGACTTCGGACTGCTCTAAGGTAGTTGATTATAAAATGATAATGCAAATAGTTACCAATATAACCAATGCAGTAATTACTTTTTTCATAATAAAATTGCCTTATTAGTTTTTGAATAAATACTCTCTTTCTTATTAGACGGATAGAATGACAAAAAGTTGCAAAAAGAGTAAACTTTTTTTTTAAAAAAGTAGTTATTGCATTTTCATCCTATTGTCTAACCCATATCAAAGGTAACATTATCCGCTCTGATAAGCATGTATAATAATTTTAATACTGAACACTTTTATATTTTACATACGTGCTACTTATATATTTTATATGTACAATATAAATAACATATATGCGAAATGAATATTGCATACATGAAAAATATGTTGTATATTAGCACCAAAATTATTAATCTTCAATACGCCGTGGCTTAGACTTAAGCATCATACGGCTTGGCCTAACGGAAGAAAAACAAAGCAACTAATGAAAGGAATAAAAACATGGGAGTAACTTACGATTTTGGCAAACGACCGCCTGCCAATGGCGGTAAAGACGATGAACGGCTATATGTGCGATGGAAATCGAATGGCAAAATAGATTTCGACACGTTGACAAATCGCATAGTGAGCAGTTCGGGCCTATCCAAAGGCGATGTCATCGGGGTGATGGCAATGTTGGAAGAAGAGTTGGTGAGATCGTTGCAACAAGGGTGCAGCGTGCAACTAGGTAATATAGGTTATTTTTCGCCTAAGCTGAAAGCACGTGCCGTAACAAATCGCAACGAAATACGAGCGGGCTCGATACGAGTAACAAATGTAAATTTCCGGTCGTCGGTGTGGCTACGAAAGAAAGTAGATACAAGTGTAGAGCGTTCGGTATGGCAATTCAACCAATCGAGCACTTCGTCGCGCGAAGAGCACATCGCCTTGCTCGAAAAGTATTTGGAAACTCACTCGTTCATCACGGCTTCCGCCTATTGTGACCTTACGGGACTATTGCGCAACAAAGCACTGCGCGAACTACATGCGCTTGTAGACGAGGGGAAACTCGATACCGAAGGAAGAGCGCCTCACTTGCTGTTTGTGAAGAAACAATAAAGGTTCCTTATCTTGCTTGCAGCGGATAAAGAACCTTTGTATGAGGGTAGGGAAGAAGCCTTTTTCAAGACCACTCCAAGCCTTTCTTGAGATGTGCTACAGTCTCTTCGTCGGTCAGTAAACTCATGAGAACAATGCCAAAATCGAACGAACAGCCCGCCCCGCGACCGGTAATAAGATTGCCGTCGACAGTAACTTTCTCGCCCGTATAGGTGTACTCTTCCATCTTGTCTTTGATACTGAAATGGTAAGTAATGCGACGATCCCCAGCTATGCCATTGACCGCCAACACATAAGGAGCACCACAGATAGCAGCCACATATTTGCCCGATTGATAATACTTCTTCACAGCTTCGCCCACCTCTTTGGACCCTGCCAAGTTCATATAACCGGGAAAGCCACCGGGCAACACCAGCGCGTCACCATCATCGAAGTTGGTATCTCGAATAAGCTGATTGGCCGTGACAGCAACTCCATGAGAAGATACGACGGTATAATTGTTGTCGACAGATACCGTAGCGACGTCCAATTTGCAACGACGGCAGACATCTACCTGTGCCAGAGCTTCGACGGTTTCAAAGCCTTGAGCCAAGAGTACATATATCTTTTTCATCCTTTATTTTCCTTTCTATCTGTTTCGCTTGTTTCTAACTGAGAGACAAAGATAGTGCTTATTAATGCTCTTTGATATTGGTGCGTATCTTTTTTAAGTATTGTTTCATCCCCTCGGAATCTTTGCGAGTGATGATGTCGAGCAGTATCTTCAGTTCGGTACGAATCTTTTCGACCTGCACCGGAGTACGAGGATTGAAAAGAATTTCTTGCAACAGATAATCGTCTTCGCTCAATAGCCCTTTGGCTATAGACATGTGCTTTTTGAATGTCGTGCCGGGTGCATCTTGATGCTGCATCACTGCCGAAAAGACGAATGTGGATACAAACGGAATAGAAAGCGAATAGGCCACCGTCTCGTCGTGCTGCTCAAAAGAATATTCGAATATATTGAGATTGAGTTGCTGGTACAGATCCTTAAAGAAAATCTTGCCCAGATGGTCGCTTTCGCTTATAACGATGGCATTCTCCGTGCCTAGATTGTTGAGCGAAGCGAACGTGGGGCCAAACATGGGGTGAGTGGACACAAAACGGAAACCGCTCTCTTTATAGAAACGCTTCAGTCCAGTCTTGACGGAAGCTATATCGCTGATGATACAATCTTTGGGTAGGTAGGGCAACACTTCGCGAAAGGCTTGCAGCGTATATTTCACCGTTACGGCATTGATGAGCAGTTCGGGCTGAAACTCTTTGATTTCGTCGAGTGTGGTGAAGCGGTAAGTATTGTATACGAAGCGCAGTTGTTGGGGGTTGGTGTCGTAGACAGCCGTTTCGTGGTCAAAGCTCAATACGTCGTTGAAGAACGATCCCATCTTTCCGGCTCCCAATATCAATATTCTCATTGTTGTATTCTATTTATTGATTATTTCCATTTGTTCGCGAACCGATTCGGCATGAATAGCTTCGAACACCTCTTCTACAAACTTCGCATCCATGGAACACTGTGCACCTTGCAAACCACGCTTTTCGATGATTTCGCGGTAACGGGCCGTCTGCAAAATGGTAATGTTGTGCTCTTTTTTGTAAGTACCTATCTCGCGGCATATGCGCATTCGTTTGGCCAATATCTCGATGATACTATCGTCGCACTCATCTATCTGGCGGCGCAATTCGGTAAGGCTTTCGGTGGACTGTGTTTCTTTTCGGATGACGAGCATATTGAGAATATAATCGAGTACTTCGGGCGTCACCTGCTGTTTGGCATCGCTCCACGCTTTGTCCGGATCGCAATGCGATTCGATAATCAGTCCGTCGAAATTCAAATCCATAGCCTGCTGGCAAATCGGTGCGATAAGTTCGCGCTTACCACCTATATGGCTGGGATCGCAAAGGATAGGCAATCCCCGAATGCGGCGACGCAGTTCGATAGGCACCTGCCACTGGGGCGTGTTGCGATAGATGCTTTTGTCGTAAGTACTGAACCCACGATGGATAGCTCCCAAACGTTTGATACCCGCATTGTAGACACGCTGCAACGCACCGATCCACAATTCGAGATCGGGATTGACGGGGTTCTTAATATATACCGGAATATCCACACCCGTCAATGCGTCGGCAATCTCTTGCACGGCAAAAGGATTGGCAGATGTGCGGGCGCCAATCCACAAAATGTCAACACCTGCCTTCAACGCTTCGAAAACGTGCTTGCCGGTAGCCACCTCGGTAGCGGTGTACATGCCATATTCGGCTTTAGCTTTCTTGAGCCACTGCAATCCTTCGGTGCCTACACCTTCGAAACCGCCGGGTTTGGTGCGCGGTTTCCATATACCGGCACGCAATATCTTAATACCTTTGGCAGAGAGATCGCGAGCTGTATTCATTACTTGTTCTTCGGTCTCTGCACTACAGGGGCCGGCAATTACTAAAGGGCGTTGCTGAGGTACCCCGGGAAGAATAATCGGTTCTAATTCCATCGTTATTATATTTTTGTTTTTATTTCTGAATTAATTTCTCAATCTAATAAGCACTGCGCAGAGGCAGAGCAAACACATCACATCAGAGTCCAAGCGCTTTGATACGCCGTAACGCCTCGGCCAATTTATCGTCTTTGCAGCAAAGAGAAATGCGGATATAGCGTTCGCCATTGCTTCCGAAGATGAATCCCGGCGTAATAAACACACGAGCCTGCTGAAGCACTTTCTCCGTGAGGTCTTCTACCTTCTGATAATCGGCAGGAATCTTGCCCCAAAGGAACATGCCCACCTGGTTTTCGTCGTAAGTGCAATGCAGGGCGTTCATGATCTCCGCGGCGAGCGAGCGACGCTTGCGATAGTTGGCGTTATTGCCTTCGTACCAATCGGTATCGGCCGCAAGTGCCGTGGCTGCAGCAAGCTGAACGGCACGAAACATGCCACTGTCTATATTGCTCTTGACCTTGAGCACCCACTGCACAAACTGAGCATTGGAGGCCAACATCGCTACACGCCAACCGGGCATATTGTGGCTTTTGCTCATCGAATTGAACTCGATACAACAATCTTTGGCTCCCGGAACAGCCAGAATACTGATGGGTTTGTCGTTTAAGATAAAACTATAGGGATTGTCGTTGACAATAACAATGTTCTTGCGGCGTGCAAAATCCACCAATCGTTCATAGAGTAGGGGAGTGGCATTGGCTCCTGTGGGCATATTGGGATAATTGACCCACATCAGTTTGACACGAGAAGTATCCATTCTCTCCAATTCATCGAAATCGGGCATCCAAGCATTTTCTTCTCGCAGATTGTAACTGACGATTTCGGCCCCAAGCAGTTTGCTTAGGGAAGTATAAGTAGGATAACCGGGATTGGGAACCAATACTTGATCGCCGGGATTGACAAAAGCCAGCGTTACATGCAAGATACCCTCTTTGGAACCGATAAGTGGTTGTATTTCGGTATTCGGGTCGAGTGCAACGCCATACCAACGTTGATACCAACGGGCAAAAGCATCTCTCAGTTCGGGTATTCCGACATAAGGCTGATAACCGTGTCCGTCGGGATTATGAGCACTCTCGCACAATTGCTTTATCGTTGCGTCGCTGGGAGGCATATCGGGACTGCCAATAGCCAGACTAATGACATCTTTGCCTTCGGCATTCATCCGGGCTACTTCTTTGAGTTTCACCGAAAAATAATATTCGCGTACCTCAGACAATCTATCTGCCGGTTCAATCTTGTACGCTTTGTTTTCCTTCTGCATATTCGCCTAATATTTTGAATTGTTTGGTCAATGGAACAACAGCAGCTACCGACTGCTTGTAACGAGTATAGTCGTCGAACACAATGTCAACATAAAACTGATATTCCCATTCGTGCCCTATGATGGGCAAAGACTGTATTTTGGTTAAATTGATTCGATAAAAAGAAAAGATGGAAAGGACTTGTGAAAGACTGCCTTCGGTATGAGACAATGTAAAAACCAAGCTCGATTTATTAATAGTAGCCATATCCGGATGGATTTTGTCGACCAACGACGGATTGGCAACAACAAGAAAGCGGGTGAAATTGTGCTTATTGGTCTCGATGCCCTTAGAAAGAATCTTCATACCGAATAAATTGGCAGCTGCCTCGGAGCATATAGCAGCGTGTCCGCGGAGATTGTTTTCCATAATATTCTGGGCACTCATAGCCGTGTCTTCACACTCCACAACTTTGTATTGCGAATGGCGGCTCAGAAATTCGCGGCACTGCATCAGCGCAATAGGATGCGAATTGACTTCGGTAATGGTAGTCCAGTCATCGTCGGGCAGACAAACAAAACAATGCGAAATGCGAAGCTTGTATTCACCGATGATTTGCGTTCCACTGAGCCGTAGCAACTCATTGTTGTGCAAAAGACTTCCGGCAATGGTATTCTCGATAGCAAGCATGCCAAAGACATCTGTATCGTGACTCATCGTCTTGAAAATATCTTCGAACTGAATGCAACATTCCAACCGAATATCGCTTCCTTCAAAATACTGGTGAGCCGCAATATCATGAAACGACCCTAAACCTCCTTGTATAGCAACTTTCTTCATTTTCCTTATTCTACTTACATGATAAAAAAAATCCCGCATCTTGTACAAGAGCGGGATTCGATATTCTTATTTTATTTCTATCTTTTTCATGTTTTACTTAACATATACGAAGTCCCGCTCTTACTCTGTTGCTAAAGTAAAAGTAATAAAAGAAACTAGTAAATGTATAAGTAATCATATTCATATATTCTCGACTTTTTGCCTTTCCTTTTAAAGGAAGACGTTGCAAAATTACACTTTTTACATGAAAAACAAACAAAATCTATATTTTTTTTGAAAAAATCTTTTATTCGCTTACTTTGGGGGAGATACAAGATAGGGGAGAAGCCCTTTTGAACTTTCTCCCCCTTCTACTTGTTTCTTCACACCATATCAGAACATACTATATTTCCAATGATGCTCTTAGTTTCTCAATCTCTTTATCGGCTATTTCGTCGGCCTTAAGATAATCTTCACGAACATTCATCGGAGCCGGAATCTCTAGATAAAATTTAATTTTGGGCTCCGTACCGGAAGGACGTACAGAAACTTTGGCACCATCTTCGGTGAAATATTGTAGTACATTGGATGGTTCAGGCATATCCAAATGAGTGATACGTCCTGCACTGTCTATTTGCTTCAGTGTCTTATAGTCTTTCCAGAGTGTTACTTTGTGTCCACCGAGAGAATGAGGAGGATTCTTACGAAAATCATTCATCATGTTCTTGATTTCTTCGGCTCCAGACTTACCGGGCTTAACAACATTGACCGTAGCATTCTTGCTAAATCCATATTCCAAATAAATATCGAGTAGCAATTCGTAGAGCGACTTGCCCTGATCTTTGGCCCATGCAGCAACTTCACCGATAAGGCAACATGCCGATACGGCATCTTTGTCGCGAACAAAGTCTTCGGCCATAAAGCCATAGCTTTCTTCACCGCCACCTATATATACTTTGTTGCCTTCGTTGAGACGAACCTCGCGAGCAATCCACTTGAAACCGGTGTAGCAATCCATCATTTCAAGATGATTCTTCTGTGCAATGTTTTTTATTAGCTCGGTGGTTACGATCGTCTTAACAACATATTCTTTTCCTGTCATCTTGCCCAACTTGGTATACTGGGTAATGATGTAGTACAAAAAGAGCAAGCACGTTTGATTACCGTTCATGAGAATCCATTCACCCTTGTCGTCTTTACAAGCAATACCAACCCGATCGGCATCAGGATCACTTGCCATTACCAAATCAGCATCAATCTTCTTGGCAAGAGCTACTGCCATTGATAACGCTTCGGCATTCTCCGGATTGGGAGAGACAACTGTCGGGAAGTTACCGTCCTTTATCATTTGCTCGGGCACACAGGTCACATTGTCAAATCCCCACATCTCGAGAGAACGTGGGATAAGCATCATACCGGTACCATGAATAGGAGTGTAGACAATCTTCATATCACGATGACGCTTAATCACTTCGGGTTCTATGGATATAGATTTGATCTTCTCCAGATAAATATCATCGAGATCTTTGCCTACAATCTGAATCAAACTTTGATTGCCTTCGAACTTAATGCCAGAGACATCCGTTATCTTTTCGACTTCGGTAATGATACCTTTATCGTGAGGAGCCAATACTTGAGCACCATCATCCCAATAGGCCTTATATCCGTTGTATTCTTTCGGGTTGTGAGATGCGGTAAGAATAATGCCACTCTGACATCCCAAATGACGAATAGCAAAGGATATTTCGGGAGTAGGGCGCATATCTTCAAAAAGATACACCTTAATGCTGTTTGCTGAAAATATATTTGCAGAAATCTCGGCAAACTTGCGACTGTTGTTACGACAGTCATAGCCCACAACAACAGAAATCTGTTCCAAATCTTTGAAATTAGCATTCAGATAATTGGATAAACCTTGAGTTGCAGCACCCACAGTATATATATTCATACGGTTTGTTCCGGCTCCCATGATACCACGCAAACCACCTGTACCGAACTCTAAATCCTTGTAAAAAGAATCTATAAGTTCTGTTTTATCTTCATTCTCTAGCATACGTTTTACTTCTGCCTGCGTTTCTGCATCGTAGGCAGGAGCAAGCCATCTTTTGGCTTTTGCTGTTACCTGATTAATTAATTGTTGATTTTCCATAAGACTTTTATTTTAGAACATCCAGAGATTTATTTCTTTTGCATCAAATATATATTAAATTGTTGAAACAACCAAATCAAAGGACAATAAATTATTTAATTTATACGTTGAAATACTTTTTCACTGAGCAGTGATAAGAGCTATAGCAGCAGACAACATCGATTCGTTGATATTTCCAAAATCTAATAGCGTAGGCAAATCTGTATCCGAAGCCGATTTGCTCGCCACAATGCCGGAAGTTTCATATATTTCATTGGATGCATTGACCGGAATACTTGTTACCGGATAGAATTTATAATTGAAAGCCGGATTTGTATAGCAAGTGGTAACGCCCAAGACCCCCTTTGTAGTACTGCCTACGGTATAGACTTTAAGATAAGGTACCAATGCGGCGATAAGAACTTCGGATAGTTGGGCTGTCGCCGAAGTCGTCAAAATATAAATAGTAGAAAGATTGAGATTAGCACCGCTACCTATCAAGTCATTAGACAGGGTTAAAGTCTCATCCTTACTGGAATCAGCCTTTTTCAAAGTAACAAAAGTGCTTCCCAATTTACCGGAAGGCACCAACATAGAGGCTAACAAACGCGCGCATTCTATATCATCACCACTTCCATTATAACGCAGATCAAGCACAAAATCAGTGACTCCGTTCGAACTGAATGAGGCAAAGGCACTACGTAAACTATTCAAATACGCATTAGATGTACCTGCATTAAAACTACTATAAACTAAATACCCGATTTTTTTACTACCGGATGTGATAGTCGTATAATAATGTACGGGGTTATCCGAGACAGAGGTAGATGCGTCCATCGAAAGTACTGTACCATTGGAAACGACTGAATAAGTGGTTGTTCCATCGGTTGTTGTCGCCTGCAATGTACCAAGTGATAAAGTGGTAGCGTTTCCATTGGCTAGAATCGTCGACTGATTAGAGCGTGTAATCGCATTGCCGCCAACTTTCATAATCCAATCACCACGTTTCAGTCCAGCCCGATAAGCAGGAGAATCAGTGTTAACATACGTTACGACAGCATTGTAGACCGTATCATTATCAGCAGAGACCTCAAGAGAGGCCGTGATTCCATAGCTATTGGTAGAGTTATAAATAGAGTCAATGTGAGAAACTTTATCCAAATTGGATTTTACAGACGATAAAAATGATGTCGGCGTATTAAAATAATTAAGCTTTTTAGAAGAAGGCATACCTGGAGCCCAATAATAATTCACACGCATTACACTGTCCATCCACTCATTCGCAGCTGTCAACGGTTTATATTCGGCCCAGCGATCTTCTCCAACACACGACATTAATGTAGATATAGCAATCAACATAATGAATGGAAACAATATAATAAATCTTTTATTCATCTGGAATCTCTTTAAATCTTCTCTGTTGTTATTTCTTTAAATCTATTACAAAAATAGATATAAGTTCGCAATATACCACTTAATTTAGGAAACAAAAAATGAAGCCCATACTAAAAAAATAATTCTTTGCTTTAAACAGAATCCATATAACCCAATATCATTGTCATTTATCATCCTTTACTTTCCAACAACACATAAATATCAAACGATCATTACATCCTTATATTTATTTTATAATCAACATTATGTTTAATACTATAATTAAACTTTAATGGATGATCCTATTACTCCTGTCACACTTTGGGTATAAAAAAAGTCCGTTGCTTTTAAATAAGCAACGGACTGAATATCTTTTTAGGGTATTTATTGTATAATACTAAAAACTATTTTTTAGTGCTATCAATACCAAGAATCTTCTCCATTTCTTCAAACTGAGGAGCCATATTCAAGCAATAATAAACTCTATACAAGCCACGTGCCCAAAGATCTTTATTATCAGGTTTCAATTCACGAGCTTTTTCATAATAAGGTCTTGCTTTCTCATACAGAGCCTTAATGGCAGCTTGATCTTGCTTGTACTTAGGACTATTTACATTAGTAGTAGCCTTGTCTGATACAACCTGAGCTTTAAGCACATAAGTTAATCCCAAATTAGAAAGAGCATCAACATATGCAGGATCAAGTTGAATAGCCTTGTCGTAATAAGTCACAGCATTATCGTAATCCTTCATCATCTGATAAAGATATGCTTTTACAAAAACCATAAACTTATTATTCGGATCGTTTTTTAATTGGCTATCAGCAAATTCCATCGCTTTCTCATTCTGATTATGAGCCGAATAATAATCGATAACACTACCTAAGAAATATTTTTCAGAAGGATACTTTGCAACACCTTCCTGTACTGTTTTCAAAAATTCTACAGAGTCTTTCTGAGCTTTATAAACTTCAGCTAATATCTGTAAACAATTAGAAGCGTTCTTTTCATATTTCATACCCACAGGTGCGTACTTTTTCACGATATCATAATCGTTTTCTCTATATGCAGCTGCTATTGCATAATACGCATACTGATTAAGAATAGTATCATTTTGCTGAGCCAATTTAGCATCTGCCAATATCGGATAATCACGCGAATCGGCATAAGTTTTGAAAAAATCCAAAGCCTTCTTACTATCACCACTATTCAGATACTGAACAAAGCCATTCAACAAGTTAGAACGAGACTTGAGCATGATATCTGCATTTTCTTTTCTGAATTTATTCTTAATCTTACCCTTTTCATTGGGAACTTGGGCCAATTCATCACATTTCAGAAAATATTGATACATCTCTAATATGCTATTATACATTTTAGTTGTATCAAAAGGTTGTTTTAAATAAAGTTTTGTGTTTTCCTTTTCATTGACCTTTGACTGAATCTGACCGGCAATATTCCAAGTTGCAGGATCATTCATTGTCGAAGGGTCTTTTAAAGCAGCGCTAATCAACTGCTCGGCTTTAGCAAAATCAGGGTTAGTGCCCTCGATAATACTTTTTGCTTCTTTCACGCTACTCTGTTGTGCAAAGACAGAAACAGATGCAACGAACAAGGAAACAGTTAAAATCACCTTTTTCATAATCGTTGTTTTATTAGTTAATAATTAATTATTGTCATTTGAAAGATTATCGTTGGCATCTATATCGCTGCCCTCCTCATTTAGAGGCACATCAGAAGTGTTTTCCAGTGTTGTTTGATCCAAATCGATTTCTTCTTCGGCATTAACCTTACAAACAGATGCTATTTCATCACCACGTTTGTCTAGATTGATGAGGCGAACACCTTGAGTGGCTCTTCCCATTATCCTAAAATCAGCCACATGCACCCGAATTACAATACCTGATTTATTGATGATCATTAAATCACTATCATCAGTTACCGACTTAATAGAGATAAGTTTTCCCGTTTTATCGGTAATATTCATCGTCTTCACTCCTTTTCCACCTCGATTGGTAACACGATAATCTTCGACATTCGAGCGTTTGCCATAACCTTGTTCGGAAACAACCATAACACTTTCACTTAGATCTTTAATACAAATCATGCCAACAATTTCATCATCACTTTGAATCGACATACCTTTAACTCCCGTTGCTGTACGCCCCATTGTTCGAATCTTGCTCTCATTAAAACGAATAGCACGTCCGTTATAATCAGCAATGATTATTTCGTTTGTCCCATCTGTCATACGTACTTCGATAACCTTGTCATCTTCTCGAATATTGATAGCGTTAATACCATTAGTACGTGGACGAGAATATTGTTCTAACAATGTTTTTTTGACAACACCTTTCTTCGTGCAAAATACGATGTAGTGGTTGTTTATGAACTCTTCATCGTTCAGGTCTTTCACTCTCAAATAAGCATTGACATTGTCATCAGAGTCTATATTAAGTAGGTTTTGAATGGCACGTCCTTTGGAAGTCTTTGTTCCTTCCGGAATTTCGTAAACCTTCAGCCAATAGCATTTACCCTTCTGAGTGAAGAACATCATCGTGTTATGCATTGTAGCGGGGTATATATGTTCTACAAAATCTGCATCACGAGTTTGGGAACCTTTAGAGCCAACCCCTCCCCTATTTTGAGCATGAAAATCGACCAAAGGTGTACGTTTGATATAGCCTAAATGAGAAATAGTGATCACCACATCGTCATCTGCATAAAAATCTTCCGCATTAAATTCTTCAGAAGAATAAACAATCTCAGAACGACGAGCATCACCATATTTATCTTTTACTTCAAGCAGCTCATCAGTCACAATTTTCATACAGAGATAATGATCTGAAAGTATTTGCTCCAAATAAGCGATTTGCTTTTCAATATCGCTATATTCTTGATGAAGTTTATCCTGATTCAAGCCATTCAACTGAATTAATCTCATATCAGTAATAGCTTTTGCCTGAATTTCATCAAGCGAAAAACGGTCCATCAAACGCTCTATTGCCTGGCTAGGAGTCTTTGAACCCTTTATGATATGTACTACTTCGTCAATATTATCCGAAGCAATAATCAAACCTTCTAAAATATGAGCCCTTTCTTGAGCCTTCCTTAAATCAAACTTCGTGCGACGAATAACCACTTCATGGCGATGTTCCACAAAATATTTAATCATATCATGTAGATTCAACAATTGCGGACGCCCATTGACCAAAGCGACATTATTCACACTAAAGGACGATTGAAGAGCGGTCATCTTATATAATTTGTTTAGCAATACATTCGCATTGGCATCACGCTTCACATAAATGACGATTCGCATACCGTCACGCTTTGAAGATTCATCTTTTATATCAGAAATTCCTGTGATTTTTCCTTCTTTCACCAAATCAGCGATATATTTCACTAAATCAGATTTGACTACATTATAAGGTATTTCTGTAATAATAATTTTATCATGAGAATCATCCGTTTCGATTTCTGCTCTAGCACGCATAATAACCCTACCACGCCCCGTTTCATAAGCTTCACGAACCCCGCTCATGCCATAGATGTATCCTCCGGTTGGAAAATCCGGAGCCTTGACATACTTCATTAGCTCATCTACAGAGATGTCGTTATTTTCAATATAGGCGATACAAGCATCTATCACTTCAGACAAATTATGAGTCGGCATATTAGTTGCCATACCGACAGCAATACCCGATGCGCCATTGACCAACAAATTTGGAATACGCGTAGGCATCACAGAAGGTTCTACCAAAGTATTATCAAAGTTGGGCACCATATCAACAGTCTCTTTGTAGAGATCCTGCATCATCTCTTCACCCATCTTATTCAAGCGGGCTTCAGTATAACGCATAGCAGCTGGTGGATCGGCATCAACCGAACCAAAGTTCCCTTGTCCATCAACTAACGGATAACGCATTGACCAACTCTGAGCCATACGAACCATCGCATAATATACAGATGAATCACCGTGAGGATGATATTTACCTAATACCTCGCCCACAATTCTTGCTGATTTTTTTGTTGGTCTATCGGATGTATTACCCAGTTCCATCATTCCATACAGAATTCTGCGATGAACCGGCTTGAATCCGTCTCTAACATCAGGTAAAGCACGTGCAACAATGACAGACATCGAATAATCAATGTACGATGATTTCATTTCATCCTCGATGTTTACCTTTATTATTTTATCTTCTTCAAGCATTTAAAAACTAATTATAAATTATACAAATTGATTTCAAATTATTGTGTAAAATTACAGCTTTTCCTTGAAATACAAAAAGATTTCTCCATAAACTTTTAATGCCCCACATTATAAATACGTACTTATTTAGGGTTTTAAACAAAATACTGAAGAGGATATATTTTGAATCTTAAAGATTGCCACCATAAAAAAAGCAGCATGTTAGTTATTTGATAGATATTTATTATCCTTTTCTTGCTATTTGGTGCACGAGCGAATATGTAAAAAGAGAATCTTTACTTACACGCTATTTCCGAATCCAGATAGCTTTATGAATAGCGTATTTAAATAGTTTATAATTAATATATTGAGTATAATCTTATATACTTAACATTTAATAATAACACATTGGATTATGCTATCCAATAAGATACAGTCGAGTAGGAGGTAAATACTAATCATAGGTATTTATCTCCCACTTTCGTATTTACCGACCTCTCACACCACCGTACGTGCCGTTCGGCATACGGCGGTTCCTCATTTAGGGTACCATTTGACATACT